>Ga0208375_1000092_pt1 | contig 140932 bp, 141 predicted proteins | sample RifOxyD1_FD_184038 | JGI IMG/M metagenome (GOLD analysis project Ga0208375, IMG submission 184038) | Soil microbial communities from Rifle, Colorado - Rifle Oxygen_injection D1 (SPAdes) | ecosystem: Environmental > Terrestrial > Deep subsurface > Rock core/Sediment | place: Rifle, Colorado... | reverse complement strand
GATTAATGCTGAAACTCATTATAATCGCTATTAAAAAAGCCAAAGATGCAAAAGTTAATACATATCCCTTTCTATTCATGTTTTCCTCGACCAAAAAGCCCCAAACTGCAGCCTTATATTCTCATTTATCATTATATCGGCATATTCATAATCTTTTTCATATTCATCATCAACGCCGCCGATTGGCAGCCTTTGAAAATCAAATTTCTTTTTCACAAAGGCCCAATCATCATGCGTGGCCCAAAGGATATTATTTCCGGGATAGGTAATTTTCACGGCATATCCTTGGCCCATTCCCCTCCGTGGAGCAGAATTTATTCTCTTGAATAAATCTGCAAAAGGTTCATCAATATATTTTTCTTTGAACTCTTCTTTATTCTCAGCAGAAGGTAAAGCAATAATGGCTTCTTTTATTGAAACTCCTTCTTTCTCTGAATCAAGTAATACAGAAATATCATTCTTTAGCAGCATATTGCTTTGTGAAGCATATATTTTTGAATTCAAAGTCTCCGCTTTTTGAGAATTTGCAATTCCTAAAACAAAAAGACAGATAATTATTACTATTATTGCAGGCAATAAATCTCCGAATATATCTTCTATCTGCCCTTTCTTATTCATTGTTTTATCCTCAGTTTTATTATTTCAAATTTATCATTGTGTAAAACTGCTTTAGTATAAGTGTTGTAGCCCTCAACAGAAACCTTCGCAAATTCAGGTGAGCTCTCAAGCAGCAGTATTACATTAGGATCCTTCATGCATTCTTGGAATTTACTAACTTGGTTTTCATCTAAAACACCTAAATAAATTCTTGTATCTTCTTTTAGAGAAATGCAGTTCATCGCACCAGATAGCTTAATCATATCTTTAATCGATCCAATATTCAAAACAGTATCTTCTTGGACTCTTCCAAAAACATTATCTGTATAAAGAAGCAAAAAACCCAAGACTAAAACAACAATCACATAATAGATTGCTTTTCTTCCAAGATCATAAGCCCCTTTCTTCATATCTTTGCCCCATTTACAAATATATCATTTCCCTTCTTTTCTAGAATCAAAAATCTTGTATCACTCAAGGCTATATCAAAAATACTGCTGCCCCCAGTAACAATAACTTCATTATTAACAACTTTTACTTCAAAATTCCCTTTTCCTAAAGGATATTCTAATTTAATATCACCAGGAACTATTTTTATGGCCTCAATTGTTAATCCAATGTCTTCTTCGAACAGTTGTCTGGAGAAATCTTCACCGTAATTTAAATTATAAACCGCATATATCATCGCAGATGCGACAAGCATTCCAATTATCAGTTGAAACAGCGAATCTATCTGCCAAATCTCGGCCTGGCCTCTTTTCATAAGAAAAATCTAATATTACTTTGTATATAAGATTTATGGTTAATTTGGCAGTTTTCTTTTAGTTAAATCCAAATAAAGTTTATCTTCACACTTTTCATTGTTCCAATGGCAGTTGAAATCGCATTCTCCTGCTTCGCAGTTTTCTTTGCTTTCCAGTCTCAAAACGCTGTCGCATTTTTCCATGCACATATCAACGCATTTATTTTCAGTCGTCCATTTGCAGTTCTTTTTGCATGAGACAAGTTCGCAGGATAATTTTGTTTTATTTCTTTCAACACTATTGCATTCTTTCTTGCATATCTCTCCCTCTTTTATTTCTGTATCAATTATACACGGCGACGAAAAGCATATTCCTAGCTCATTGCCATTTCTTTCGTAATAAATCGGTAATGCTTGAATGTTTGATTTTATGAAAAAGAAATTTGCAGGTATGAAATCAGAAATACTATCTACGGCAACAACACCCCCAACTAGATTCTTTGCCCAGTTAATATTAATGCATTTTTCATCACTATCGTCACCACATTTGGAAGGCGACTCTCCACTCTTATAACTGCATAGGCAGATGCATGAGTTAATTCTACATTGTTCTAAAACAGAAGTATAATCTAAGATATAATCCACATCATGATATATCTTTCCACCAGGAGGAAAAGCAACTATCGCTTGTTTATCCCCTAAATTACACACCACATTCCCTCGTTCAGCATCTTTCATTTCAGGTATTGCTTTGCTCAAAGAATCAAAACATTCTTTAGTATCAGAGTCTGCTACAATGGAATTCCAGAACCATAGAAATATAGGCACTAAAATCAGCAAAGTTATTATTATTCCAATTAAAAAGCTATAGCTTTCAGTTTGTCCTTTCATTTTAAGCTCTCTAAATTAGGCTTTATATTTAATATTCCGCTTGTAATTCCTTTCAGATTGTTAACAAACCAGTCTGCGCCATTAACGAATATCAGAACAACAACAATTAGAACTATTAGTGATATAATTGCAACAATAATATAGTTTAAAGATATATCCCCTCTTTTCATAATAAAATAGAAATAAAAAGAATTATATAAAGGTTTTGGGTTTAATTACAAAGTTGGTGCGTCTCCACATACTGCCGAAAAAACATTATCATTACATGCAACATCAGCCTCAAATTTACTTTTTAATATATTATATGCTGAGACGGTTGTTATTGGCGAATTGCAATAAATGACCCTACAATCAAGTGCCGTCTTCTTAGCAACCGTTGCAGGAGCATTGCATCTTGGTCCACAAACCGTTTCATATGGGCCTACACCTAAATTAATCCCTGTATTCCCGTTACAGCTCCAAATATCTGTAACATCCCCTTCAGTATAACTAAACTGTAAGTTATCATAACTGCTTTTTTCACAGCTAATACAAGCAAGTTCACATTGTGATTTCCAAGAGGCTTTTATTTGCTCTGGAACACCAGAAGAAACTCCTCTAAGCTGATCAACAATTTTTTGCGCAGCTCCAGAAAAAAACAAAACAGCAATAACAAGAACAACTAATGCAATAATTGCGATAATAATATAGTTTAACGATATGTCTCCTTTTTTATTCAATCCAATCACCTCTACCTTCTAAGTTATATTTTGAATATTTAAATCTTTTTATCCGCAAGGCTCAATTCCGGTCATTTTCTTCCAGTATCCACAAACTTTTGATACATAATTTCTTGGTTCATCAAGTTTTCCTGGACATTCAAAGAATTTCATATTTGCACAAGAATACGGCAGACAATATTGCCCTATATCTCCACAGGAGCATAAAGCCCCTATTTTTCCATTATCACTTGGCCCGCAAGTTCCATGATTATAGGCGGCAAGCAAATATTTTGTATTCAATATATCCCCTGCAGAATCTCTATATTGCCCCTTTTCAATCTGATTCATAAAAAATTTCAAGTGTCTTATACCGGCATCAATATTTTTCTCAGGAATAAACCTCTCATCGTTTCCTGGCGAATAACTCAGTCCCCTATCCTTTGCAGCAGCTTTTGTAAGCTGCATCAGTCCGGTTGCGCCAGTTGGAGAGATAGCATTAGGATTCCATTTGCTCTCTTGCTGTATTATCGCTTTAATTAAAAAGAAATTTACATTGTGCAGTTTTGCATATTTGTACACCAAAGGGGAATATTTCAGTTCATTATTGTACACAGTTCCCGGTTTATTCAGAATCTTTGATAAATAGATTTCTTCAGGTATTGAATCATCAAATGTCAAAGTACTTGCGGCTTTCTCAACATTAGAAAATTTAGCCCATGTGCCAAAATCCACGGTTATTTCGTACTCCGTTTTGCCAGTATTTTTATAATCAAAATTAAATTCCTGGTAAATTCTCCCGTATTCAAGATGCATAGCCGTCAAGCAAGCCACTCCATCAGGAATTGTAATTTCAAAAGAGCCTTTGCCTAAAAATTCAAAAATTTGGCTTCCAACAGTAGTAGACCCTAAATAGTCTGTGAATATCTTGCAGTTTCCCCTATATAATTCAATTACTGCCTCTTTCAATGCATCCCCGTCTTCATCAATAGCTTTGCCAAAAATTCTTACATTGTGGTCATAAGGAACATTAATCTTTTCTCCAGCCACATAGAAATATGGATCTTTATAATTCAATTTCACCCCATGACGTATAAAAATTAAATTCGTAGCTGATGCATCTCCTCTTAAGAAATAATGATCCTTGTAAGCGGACTTTTCAAGAGTGATTTCATTTTCAATTACCTTATGATATAAGTGGAAGCCTCTGTCAATCGCATGAGAAATAATAAAATCCATATCTAATATTACCGTATAATCTTCGCAGGCCTTCTCCTCTTTGCATGAGTCATACCATTTTACAATATTCATAACCTCTTTTTTTGCTTCATCCAATCCAGATTCATACTCGCAAGTTTTCAAATCTTTAACAAAGAATTTTGTGCCCTGAGTTTCAAAACCAAGAACTTTACCGCTAAATGAAAAGACTTGTTTTCCTTTAAAATTCACAAATACCGGATTAAAAAATTGTTGATCTTCAATCCAAAATTGTCCTTGCTGAAATCTCAGAGACTTTTTAGCAACAGGATTTCCCATTCCATCAAGAACATTTATTTCTCTTTCAGTTATGGTTTCTCCGCCAAGGACTGCATCAGATTTATCAAATAAGATAATATCAATATTCTTTCCATTCTGCATAAGAACAATTTTATTTTCTCCTGTTTGTTCAGTATTAATCTTAAACGAGCAATTGCAATTAAAATCATACTTGCATGTTTCAAACATATTTTTAATGTTTCCAACCAATTCTTTTGCATTTTTCAACGCCTGCTCTTCAATCTTTACCTGATCTGCATTTTCCTTGATATTAAAAACATCATTTGCTATACTAAAAACTTGATCTTTGACATCAGGATAGAATTGATACATAATGATAGCAGAAACAAGAACTACAATAATCACAATTGCACCAGTTACAATATTCTCAAAACTCATATCCATTTTATCTTATCCCCAGTAATTTCCAAAATGAAGTTATACCCTCTAGCATTTTGTCTTTAAATGAAGCAGTTAATAAAAATAAAACAACCAAAGTAAGCAACGCCAAAAGCATATATGCTAAATAATCCCAGTGTATCGCGCCTTTCTTCATCTTCCCTCCGTAAAGAGTGCCTCTGCATTAAAGCATTCCTTGCCACATCCAGAAAGCCCATTTCCTTCAAACTCCCTATTTGCCGTTAATATCAATTGGTCTTCATTTACACCTTGTGTATCATCTCTAAACATAATATAAATTATTGTCCCTTTTGTCATCACGCCTTTGCTACGGTCAACGCAAAAACTGCAAGGAGTTGTATCCGTTGCTTCAATCTCATTATAAAGTGAATCACTAATCGATTTTATCTCAAGCGCATTCCCATCTTTATCGTGCGTAAGCATATATCTGCCAAGATCATGCAAATTCAAATCTTCTTTAAGCGAAAAAGTATAGCAAGTAAAGCCTCTGTCAGATCCCCATTCATTTATTAGAAGTCCTTTCCACCCTTCCTTCCCTAAGCTGGGTATTTTTCCCTCTCCATACATCCACCAGCATTTCCAGATGTAAGTCGCAACCTGATTATTAATTTCATCCTTTCCAGCAATATCAATAGTCCCCAAATTTGCAGTTCTGCAAGGCGAAGGCCAAATACTTTTTCCAATTTCTATAAACCCTTTGAATTGATTAGTCGCATAGCAAGAATATTCTCTTATTGACAAACCTTTGAATGGAGAAAAGAAAAACACCATAACTAAGGCTAAGACCACCAAAGTTAAAGTTAACAGAAGCACCTGAATTAATGTATCTGTTTCAACAGCCCCTTTTTTATGCTTTGATAAAACCATAGATTATTCCCACCACAACTAAACCTAATAAAAGCATTAGTATAATGTAGACCAGAGATTTGTATTCCACCATTTTTTTATCCTATCGTCGATGAAACAACAGATGCGAGCAAACTGAAACCCACTGTGAACAGCGCCGATACAATTACATACAATATTGTGCTTCTATATAAATTATTCCCCAGCATATATTCCTTATTCAGATTATCCACACCATTTTCTATTCCATTTGACATTATTGTTAATATGTAAATTACTTGTATCAAATATATCCCAACTACAAGCTGAAAGAAAAATGGGGGCATCATCTTTTCAGGGGGAAACATTCCCATCAATCCCTGTGCATCCAAATTACCGATTATTGGAGCACTTCCTCCACCGCCTGTTGCCGCACCAATATTCTTTGCAAGCATTCCGATTATCGTTGTAATCATCACGCCTATTCCGACAACTACTCCTGAAATTACAGGAGACATAAATTTAACTTGTGAATTCATGCTGCTTAATATTTCAGCCAATAAATCTTTCAGTCTTTCGCTGACTTCATGGATTTTTTTTACATAATTGGAAATACTTATCATTGCTCTTGCAACAACCTTTGGACCCTTTCTAGCAGTCTCAACAAGAACACGCATTGAACTATCAATCAAACCGGAAGGGAATAATAAAACTGCCCCTTTTCTCGGATCAAATATTGCGTTTTTTACATCCATGCCTAATTTTCTTAAATTATGATTTACCGTAGAGAAAAATTCTCCTGTTGTGGTGCCTTCCATATTAATAGCAACAGTTTCAAAAGCTCTCTCCACAGGAATTCCTTCTTCAACTCTATTGCCCAATTGAAATAATGAGCCGGAAAATTCCTGCTCAAGTTCTAAAGATTGGTCCCTTATTTTTTTCAATCTCTTAGAGACAGATTTATAATAGAATCCCATTCCCAAAGCGATGCCTAAAGGAATCATCATACTAAAAAGTGCAGGTATCATTCCAAAAGGCCCATAATATGTTCCATTGATTTCTTTTAATTCAAGCAATGAAAAATTATCTGTAATTTTAATATCAAATCCAATAGGGTCAATAAATCCCAAAATTAAAGGAAGCAAACCAATAAGACAAAATACAATTGCAATCATATACGCAATGCCTTTTGGATCAACGTAATTATTTCCAATTTGTATAAGTCTTAGATGCTGATACTCCGGCCCTTTTGTTATATCTGCAGTGCCATATCCTGTTGGTCTTTTAGATAATATTTGCGTTCCGTAATAATAAACACCCAAAGGCAATAAAACATTATAAATCAAGGCAAGATGATACCATTTTACTCCAAGCAAAGTTCCCATTAATGGTAAAATAATCAGCCCTAAAACAGGCAAAATAACTCCTAGCATATGTAGCATTGTTATTGGGGCTTGAACATCATGTGTATAATGTAGCATATTTTCATAAGTTCCTTCAAGCATTACTTCTAATGCTTTTTCAAGCAAAGAAAGTCTTCTCTCTTCGCTTCCTTCATACAATGAAGATTCAATCAAATGCACTGATTCTATAAATGAAAGATTATATCCCTTCCATTGCACAAGATAATTTGCTAAACTTTCCTGCACTGTGCTGAATTTTTGTATTTCCACATCCCAAAGGATTTTTCTCAAATCTAAGGCCAGGGGAAATCCAACATGTTCCCCAGAAAATTTCAAGGCATGCTCTAAATTGGAAGTATGCCTCATATACATAACCATATATAATATACACATAACCATCTGATTCGAAGCCTCTAGTCTCCATTGATCAGCAAGTCTCAAAGGATATTTTGTTAAAGGATTAATTATGAAAACTCCGACTAATATTAAAATCACAGGAACAGAAATTATCGCACTATCCATTAATCCAAATGAATAAAGGGCAAATGTTCCTCCACCAATCAATAATCCTAAAAGTACAAGCGTAAAGCCTACAATTGCGGCAAAGCTTGCAGCTCCCTGCGGGCTCATCTCAAGATGCGTCCATTCTATTGCTTCTTCTATTTTTGCCCTATCTTCTTCTTTTGGCGTAATTTTTATTATGCCTTCGGCCCAATTGCACCATGTTTCATATCTTGTTAATGTTTTTCTGAGCATCTCTTGTTTGAAAATAGTATATTCCTTAGAAAATTCTCCACCTTCAGCGGAATCATAATCCATTATATCTCCAGGAACCTGCTCTGCAAGTTTCTTGTCATACCTAGCAATAATATCTTTTATCTTATCATTATCCATTCCACTCATTTTATCGCCAGCTCTCTTTTTAACCAATCATGCCATCTGAAGAAGATTTTTCTGCTGTCCAGTTCTCCGAACTCATTTTTCACCTCTTCGCTAAATAGATGGAACATATCATTCGATTTTATGACAAATTCTGCTTCAAGCATTTCTGGTTTGTTTAATTTTGTTGAATAATCAACGATTGCTTGGAAAATTTTTCCTCTCAATTCTATGTTATGCCATATAGCATCCCAATTTCCAGCCCATTCTTTAACATTGCCAGCTATACTTTTAAGTATTTCTGAATTTCCATTTATCAACTCAGCAGTTGGTTCTAACTCATCTGTATTGGGGTTATATTTCATTAAGTCAACAAACCCTTGTTCTCTTAAAGGATCTTGTTCCCAATGTTTTCTCACTTCGGTTATTGAAACAACGCGTCTCCATTTTTGCATACCATCTGGACTTTTCATAGGGTTTGCTACAATTATTATATCTGTTGCCTTGAATGAAGTTGCTGGAACTTTCAAATCATTTACAACTCTGTCATAAACTCCATAAGGTGAATCTCCATGGATTGTACCTGCAACAACATTTGCTAAAGCGCCGACTCTCATCGCTTCATATAACGCAAAAGCTTCTTTGCTTCTTACCTCTCCAACAACTAAAGCAGAATCTCCTAGTCTTAAGCTTGCCCTTATTCCTTCATCAGCAGACATTTCAGAGCCCGATTCAACAAGCGCAGATCGGACTTTCATTTGCTGTATATTGTATCCTAAATCTCTCAAGGCTTTTCCGGGCAGTTCTAAAGTATCTTCAACAGTAATCACCCTAAACCTTCTAAGTATGCCAACCATTACAGCTCCTAGTAGGGAAGTCTTACCGGAACTTCTCGTTCCTGCAACCAGCATAGTTCTTGAACCATCTGTTAAGAAACTAATCAGGCCAGCTGACAATGAATTCATCATTTTTACTTTGCAAAAAAGGGGCAATGTCCAAGGTTTATCTCTATGTCTTCTAAATGAAAATCCCAATCCATATGGATTTAAAGGTGCAGAGATTATTGCTGTTCTTGCCCTCGCCCCAGGTATTTCTAATTCTGTATCCAAAACAGGATTGGCTTCATCTAGTGGTCTTCCGCTTAATAATCTAAATTTTGTTCCCCATGATTCTGAATCTTCTCTCGAAGGATAAATATTAGTTACACAATCATCATAATCTTGATGCACTATAAATATTGGTGTTTCCCCTATTGGGCCATTTATTGATATGTCTTGTATTTTTGGGTCTTGCAGCAAAATTTCTATCAGCCCAAATCCGATAGTATATCTCACAAGTATTCCTGCTAAATTTAAAATCTCTTCATAACTTATGTCGATATTCTTGCTTTCAGCAAGCTCCAAAAGCAGATCTTTCCCGATATTATAAAAGGTATTCCTTAATTTTTCTGGATCTAAAAATTCTTCTTCTCTTGGTCTGTGTTCAGCAAGTATATTTCTCGCCATATCCAACAAGATATATTTGTCTTCAGATATCGTGAATTCCGGGGGTTCTAAGAAATACAAAGTCTTTACAGTTCCAGGCTGTTTGAATATTGTTACTGTTGCTTCTCCAACCTTGTAGATATCAAGCTCTTCGCCATCCATCGGAGGGGTAAACATCATTCTTGTAAGCATAAAATCAGGAGTGATAGAAGGCTTGAAAATTTGCGCATAAATAGATCTGTCTCCTAAATTATATCCAGGCAAATAATTCTTGGAAAGTTTTACAATAGTCGTGCCTTCCAGAAGTTTAGAAATGTAAGTTAATGCGCTCATATATCTGCGCATAGAATCCTCATCTTCTTTATTTATTAATTTTTCAAACTTTATTGTTTCATCCCTCATTATTCTTTTCAGTTCAACATAAGATCCTAAGGGATCACTCTTCATGAGGTTGATAATAAACTGAACAATTCCTAGTCTTTCTGCATTTGCTCCATCGGGAGTTATTCCTAAGTTATATAGATTTAGAACTTTTTTTTGTTTGATGAGAAGATTATACAAGTTTGCAATTTCAACAAGCATTTGGGTCTGTGTGTAATTATAAAGATAATTTCTTCGTTCAACAAGTACGATTCTTGAAGCTCCGGGGCTTTCCTGAAGTTTAGAAATCACCAAAGACATTGCAAGATCAGATCCTTCAATAGATGGAGAAAAACTAAGTCCCTGAAAATTTATTTTCATGACTTGCTCTTGTCCCTCTTTAATAATTTCAAAACCGCCCGGCTGAACTCTTTTTTGGAAAACCATTGATACTACCTTTAAATACTAACATAAATTTTAATAGTCCGCAAACTATCTTTAAAGACATAGGGTAAATTGATTAAAATAGTTTTTGGTTCAAAAAAATGGGGAATGGTGAAAATACAGGTACCGACTTAGAATATTTTCTATCTGACATACAGGAAAGAATGCGTATGTTAGAAAGTAAATACACCCTCTTTGGTGAAAGACTTCTAATTATCAATCAAAATATGATTGAAGAGTATAAAAAGATAAGAAAGCATGTTCAAATTTTAGATTCCGATATTCGCAAGCTCAAAGAAGATATGACCAAAGTCAATGATATCTTCCAAAAGATGATAAAAGAGATGGATTTATTCGCGAGAAAAGAAAACCTTAAAATACTAGAAAAATATATTACATTATGGAATCCGATGAATTTTATCACGGAAGAGGAAGTTATTCGCCTAATAAGCGAGCATAAAAAAAGAGGGTGATTGAAAATAGCCATAGACGTTCCAGTTCAAAAGGTGATTGAAATGAAGAGGAAAGGGATGTCCAATCAGGACATCATTCGTTCTTTGCAGACCCAAGGATTTTCTTCTCAGCAGATTTCAGAAGCTATGTCTCAATCAGATGTCAAGTCAGGCGTCGAAGGCCGGGCAACTATTGAAAGCGAGATGGAAGTCCCAGAACCAAGTTCTGAGTATGATGAATCCGCCACTCCTTCTGGCATGCAGGAATCTTTGCTAAGATCAGATGAACCTGAAGTCCCAGCATATGAAGAAGAGTCTTCCACTCCATCTTATCAGCCCCGCGCAATTAATGCTCCTTCAATGAACCGAATAGAGTCAGATCAAGTTCAAGCCCTTGTAGAATCAATAATCGACGAGAAATGGCAGGAAATAGTTTCTAATATTGGGGATATTTCTATATGGAAAAGTAAGATGGAAGATGATGTTGAATCTTTGAAGCAGGAAGTTCTTCGAACAAACCATCGCTTGGAAACATTGCAGACTGCTGTTCTGAAAAAAGTTGAAGATTATAGTCAAAGCATTTCTGAATTCGGCTCTGATGTTAAGGCCATGGAAAAAGTCTTTGAAAAAATCATGTCTCCTCTAACTACAAATGTTCGTGAGCTTTCTAAAATAACTGAAGAATTCAAGAAAAAGAAAAAGTAGAATTATTTCTCATTAGAATAACCGAAACCTTTATAAACGAACCTTAGTCCAATATATCTTAACATGGTAGCACCAAGATTTAGATCAAGGACTTTCAGAAGAGTGAAAGTTAGAACTCCATCAGGTAGAGTTGTATTGACGCACAAGCCAAGAAAGAAAGGCAAAGCCCAATGTGGCTCATGCGGTTGCGTATTAGCAGGCACATCAACTGGAACTCTATCAAAGATGAAGCATTCAAAAACAAAAAAGAGACCACAAAGACCATATGGTGGTGTATTATGTTCTAAATGCTCTAGGATATTGATTGTCAAAAAGGCAAGGCAAGCTTAGGCAAAAAATCTAGCGGCGACGCTAGGGGGTAAAAAAAATGATTGACGTTGGAAGATTATGTGTAAAAATCGCTGGTCGTGATGCTGGCGAAAAATGTGTAATAGTAGAAATTCTAGACAAAACTTTTGTCATGATAGATGGAAATACACGAAGAAGGAAATGTAATATAAGACATTTAGAGTTTTTTCCTCAGGTCGTAAAGTTAAAAGCAAAAGCATCTCATGCTGATGTTGCAAAAGCTATGGCTGAACTTGGCATTGAAGTTTCAAAGAAAGAAAGTAAGAAGAAAGATAAAAAAGCGCAAGTCAAGAAAGCAAGAAAAGTTGCAGCAGTCAAAAAAGAAAAGAAAAAGAAGACTGTAAAAACATCTCATCACACAGCAAAGAAATCAAAAGCCAGCAAAAAGAAGCACCAGAAGAAAGAAACGAAGAAGAAAAAGCCGGCTAAAAAGAAAGAAGTTAAAAAATGATTCGTGGTGACAAGCTAAGCTTCAATAAAGATCCCAATGTGGGCCTTTATTGTTTTGCAAATGATAAGTTTTGCCTCATTGGTTCTCCAGTAGAAAGCAAAACTGAAGAAAGATTGAAAAATGTTTTGCAAGTTCCGATTCACCACGTTCATCTCTGTGGTACAGAGCTTGTCGGTGTTTTTGTAGTAGGCAACAATAATAAAATCTTTGTCCCAGACATTATTCTTCCTATGGAAGAAAAGCGCCTAAAAGAATTAGGCATAGAATTTGAAAAGGTAAAAACAAGATTAACTGCTTTAGGCAACAATATTTTGATGAATGACAAAGCCGCAATAATAAATCCAGAATACGAAATGAGTGTAGATTTAGGTATCAATGCAACAAGAACGCATTTAGCCGGTTTAGATATTATCGGCAGCTCCGCAGCAATGAATAACAAAGGATTATTAGTTAATCGAAATGCTTCCGAAAAAGACATAGAAACATTGAAAAAGACTTTTAATCTTCCGGTAATGCAAGGAACAATAAATGGAGGGAATCCGTTTGTTCATTCGGGTTTAATAGTTAACAAGCATGGTTTTATAGTAGGAGACGAAACCACAGGTAGTGAAATATTAAAATTACATGAAATATTTGGAGGAGAACAATGAATGAAAAAGAATTTCAAGAAAAGTACCTCGAATTTCAGATGGCTTCTCAGCAGATGGAACAGTTGGAACAGCACGTTCAAAGAATGCGTCAACATATCGCAGAACTGAATAAAGTAAATGAAAGTATTTCTGAGATGCAAAAAACAAAAAAGGATACTGAAATCCTAGTTCATCTAGGCGCAGGAATATTTATGAAAAGTGAAATAAAAGATTCTTCCAAGGTTATCATGAATGTAGGTTCCAGCACAGTTATAGAAAAGAATGCTGATGAGGCTAAAAAATTAATCGAGCATCAATTAAAAGAGATGCATCAAGGTGCTATGGATATTGAATCTCAGTTATTAGAGATTTCTTCATATGCAAGCAATCTTCAAAGGGAACTAGTATCTCATCAAAATTCACAATCATGAGAGAATTTTATCTAAAAAAAGAATTCAGGGATTTCTTGGTAAAGGTTTCAAAAGACCGCGAAGTAGCCTTGAAGTTCGGAGACATTTTTGGAAAACGCCCTCAAGTTCTCAGTTTCCCTGGAGATATTATAGATGCTGTTCGGCAAAATGTCACATCTTTCCATATTTCTGAAGAGCGCTGGGAAGATCCTATGCTTCTTTCTGCTGAAATGACCACAAGAGACAAAGATAATTTAAGAAAAGGTTGGGATATGATATTGGATATAGACTGCAAGGTCTGGGAATATTCTAAATTAACAGGTTATTTATTGGTGGAAGCTTTAAGATACCATGATATACAGAATATTTCAGTCAAGTTTTCTGGGAATAAAGGATTTCATATTGGCGTCTGCTTTGAATCTTTCCCCAATGAATTGCATAATAAGACAATAAAAAATTTCTTTCCTGATGGTTTAAGAATTATAGCTGGTTATTTATCTAAATTTATTAAAGAGCAATTAATGCTTAAAATACTTGAGAAAGACAGTATTTCTACCGCTGCTTCAAAAGCAGGATTAACCTACGATCAAGTCCTTACCAACGGCGAGTTTGATCCCTTCAAAATTATTGATATTGATACAGTCTTGATTGCTTCACGCCATATGTTTCGTGCGCCTTTTAGTTTGCATGAAAAATCAGGTTTAGTTAGTATTCCCATTGATCCTTCTCACATTATGTCTTTCGATAAAGACTCAGCTAAGCCTGAAAGAGTTAAATTCAATGTTGATTTTTTGAATCGTGAGAAAGCAATTCCCGGTGAGGCTTCAAATTTATTGATTCAAGCTTTAGATTGGCATGCTAATGAAGAAAAAAAGAAAGACCAAAAAGAACAGGATATAAAAGTTATGAAAAATATAACTGAAGAAAAAGAAAGAAAAGAATTTGCATTGCCTGAAGAAAAAATTTCAGAAGAATATTTCCCTCCTTGCATCAAGAAGGGCTTGCTTGGTTTGGAAGACGGAAAGAAAAGATTTATTTTTGTTTTGATTAATTTCTTGAAGCATATGAAATGGGAAGACGCTGAAATTTTAGAAACATTAAAGGAATGGAACAAGAAAAACCAAGAGCCTTTAAGAGAGAACTATTTATTGGCTCAATTCAATTGGACTAAAAGGCAGCCGACTTTGATACTTCCTGCAAACTGCTCTAATAATAATTATTACAAAGATTTATTGATATGTATCCCTGATGGAATCTGCAACCACATTTCTAATCCGGTGAATTATTCTCGAATTAAGAATTCTAATTTGAACAAGAAACACCCTAAAAGGAAATAAATTTTATTTCAATTAGTTAGCTTTAAATACTAAATAATATAAATAATATTTATATTATGAGCAAGAAGGTCCTTAGTGTTACAATAGAGGAAAATATTCTTAAAGAATGGAAAGAATACACTAAAAAGGGATGTATTAATTCCTCGCAATTGATTGAAAAATTGCTGAAAGAGCATTTGAAAAAGGGTGAGAAAGATGTTAAGTAACAGGAGTTTTCTCTTGATTGGATTAGCATTTATTCTCATAGCTGTACAAGCAGCTTCTGCTCAATATACCATAAGTGATTGTGGAAATATTTCTGTAGAAAAATCATTATTTGAAAACAAGCAGGATGAAACAGCAATAGTTGCATATGTAAAAAAGCAATTGGAAAATAATATTCCAGACATTGAAATTCGTAAACTTTTACTGTCAAAAAGTTGGGAAAATAGTCAGATAGATTACGCTTTGGCAAAAGCAAAGAAACTGGACTCTAACCAAATATAAACTTCAAAATTCTTTTATAATTCTCATCACTCATCTTTCGTTTATAATTTTTCAATAATAAGATCATCTTTTCCTTATCAAATTCGATTCCTTTTTTCCTCAATAATCCAGAAAGAAAAGAATTTGCCTGAAGAAAAAATTTCAGAAGAATATTTCTCTCCTTGCATCAAGAAGGGCTTGCTTGGTTTGGAAGATAGTCTTTCTCGGAAAATTTATTTTTCGAAACATTTATAAATCAACAAAAAAACATAATAGAATGGGAACATTACGAGAAGGGTATCCCCTCCAAAAGACTAAACCCTTGAAAAAAACGATAGTTAGTGTAGGAGGATTCACTTTTGGTTCAATTATCCTTGTTCTTATAGGGATTCCCCTTATTCTGAATTTAATTTCCAAAAATATTGATTCGGGAAAAAACATTTTTTCAAGTTTTAACCTTTGGTTGATTATTCCCATTTTAATTAGTCTAATTATTTTACTAATTATATTGAAGTATATTTATGAAGTTGTTTATATAAAATATTATTTTTATGATTTAGTTGGAAAGAGTTTAATCATAAAAAAAGGAGTTTTTTCCAGGAGTGAAATAACTCTCCCGTTAAATCGAATTCAAGATGTCTATGTAGATCAGGATATTCTTGATAGGATTTTTGGTTTATATGATGTTCACGTTAGCAGTGCAACAACGATTTCAGGTAGTCTTTCGCACATAGATGGATTAGATAAAGTGGGTTCAGAAGCAATAAAAAAGCTAATCCTCTCAGGAATTCACAGAACAAAATGAATAACAACCCCTATCCGATTCAAATCAAAAAGAGTATACAACTCAACCTGTTTTCAACATCACTAATTATCATTATTATAAGTTCAGGTTTATTCATTCTTCTATGGTTAGTTCATTCAACTTTAGAAAAGGCGCAATTATTATTAATTATCCTCATAATTGGGGTAATTATCTTTTTCTGTTGTTTGATTATTATCCTCTCCGTCATATATGACTATTTTTATCTTTCTTCACTTAAATATTCCATTGAAGGGAAAAACTTTTTTTTCTCAGGAGGGATATTAGGAAAATTTGAAAAAAATTTACCCTATTCAAAGATTCAGCACGTAATAATTTACGAAACTTTTATGCAAAGGTTATTTAGATTGTCTTCAATTTCAATAGAAACAGCAAGAGAAGCAGGATATAATCCTTATGAGAATGTAAAGCAATATCTCCCAATTACAACAGGACCATTAATCCCAAATTTAAATAAAGAAGAGGCCAAAAAATTAAGGGATCGTATTATTTCTGCCTCAAGCAAACACAAACCCCTTGCAGGGATATAAACTAATACAAATTACATAATAGTGGTGATAATTATTAAATTATCAAACTAATCTAACCAATTATAAACTTCAAAATTCTTTTATAATTCTCATCACTCATCTTTCGTTTATAATTTTTCAATAATAAGATCATCTTTTCCTTATCAAATTCGATTCCTTTTTTCCTCAATAATCCCGAAAGAAAACCAGAAGTTAAGTATTGGCAAAACTGCGTAACATTTTTGGGTTTAGAGGTTTTCTTGCATCTCTCAAAGTCAATCATAGTAACCTTTCCTCCCTTAACAAATATATGTTTGTAAGGATTTGTCATCTCTTCCTTATTAACTCGAAGCTTATCCATCACTCTGCACTGATCTAATACCTTCTTTAAAACAGGTTTAACGTTCTTAACTTTAGAAATAAACTCAGGCAACAATGCCCCATCAACAAACTTATAAATCAAAATATCATCTGAAGAAAAAACAAATCTAGGCCCAATCTTAAATTTATTCAATAATTTAAGCCACTTAGCCTCATTAGCAACAGTATTCCCTGCAGCAGTTTCTTTTGACTTTTTGATAGCAACCTTATAGCCCTTATATAAGGCAGTGTATATCAAAGCACGATGCCCTTCATCAAACTTACGAACTTTTTCTAAAAGCATATAACCATAAAAAGCAAATAGATTATTAAGTTTTACCATAAGCTTTAAATATTTAGCAAACCAATTTAAAAAATATATAAAAGACGAGGTGTATAAGCAATGAAAAGAGGTTTCACGTTAATATTTCTGGCAATCCTGGTGCTATCAACATCAGTCCTAGCAGCAAACGAAACATTTGAAGTTCAAAGATCTTATGATTGGTTATTAGCGCAGGGAAAATCCTCTGGAAGCTTTGGGGATATCATAGACACCTCATTGTCGTATCTAGCATTAAAATCTGCAGGTGAAACAGTTAAAACTGGATTGGCGATAGATTTCTTAAAAAGTCAGCAAAATGTAATACAGAAATGTCTTCCAAGAACAAACTGCAAGGTAATAGACACAGCCGTAACTGCATTGGCATTCCAAAAAGAAGGAGAAGAAACAGTTGAAATAGATGACTGGTTTAAAAAAGCGCAATCTGCTGCATTAGTTTCAGGAAAATGGTACCTTCAAATTATTGCAACAGGCACTGGAAATTGCAGTATTTCATATTTAAATATTCAAAGCAACCAGACAAAAACATTTTACGCTTCATTCATCGATGGAAATTTGACAAATAGGTGCGCCTATAAAAAATGGCTGGATATTGATAAATGCTTTGAATCAGGCCTTATAGCAGGCAATCCATTTTTGACATTAAAAGTTGATTGCTCAGATTTAGGCGCAAGCCATTTGACAATTTTATATAATACCGAAAATTCTTATTATATAATCGCAGATGAAGCATCATCAAGCGCCGAATTGCATATACAAAATGGCTGTTTTGGTATAGGATTCAAGGACAGCTGTGATTATCGTTCAAGTCTATATGCTAACTGGGCTTTGAAAGTTATAGGCAGTGAGACAAATACAATAAGTTATTTGACATCAAACTATGATAAGACAGATCCTTTTAACTCGGCTATGATGTTCATAATTACAGGCAAAGAGCAATACCTCACAGATTTGACTGCAAGTATCGGCACTGATGGAAGCTTTGCAAATAAAAACATTTTCACAACTTCAACAGCATATTATGCAAACAAATTTGATAACACCAAATCATGGATTGAGACGAAGGTAAGGCCAGATGGTTCTTGGAATGGTAATGTCAAAGACACAGCAATGACATTATTCGCAGCCTATCCCGATGCAAGCATAGAATTCCCAACGTGTACAGATGGCATTAAGAATGGTTTAGAAACCGATGTTGATTGCGGTGGCGGATGCCCTTCATGTGAAGGTCAGACATTTATATGTGATAAAGATGGCACTTGTGATGCAGACCAAGGCGAAGATTATACTAATTGCCCTACTGACTGCACCTCACCAGCAATACCTGATCACTGTAGCAATGGGGATATTGATTCTGACCTAGGTGAAGAGGGCATTGATTGTGGTGGACCATGCTTAAGGTCTTGCAATGATCAGTGCATTATGGACATAGATTGTGAATTAGAAGGTAAAAATTACTGTTATTTGGGTTCATGCGTAGACTGTAGAGATGATTCAGACTGTAATCCCGGATATGAATGTGATTACAATAACGATTGCTCGCTAATTAGTTCAATCGTTGAATGTGGCGATGGCATTTGTGAAGATAATGAGGATTCAACAACGTGCCCTGATGATTGCCCAACGGATTCCCCTAAAGAAAGCAATCTGACTTGGATTTATGTCCTATTAGTCATACTTTTAGTTGGTTTAATCGCTGTTTATTTCTTGGTCATAAAGAAACCAGGTAATAGGCCTGAAAGAACTGGATTCAAGGCAGGTCCAGTTAAAGGTTTTCAATTCAGTCCAATAGGAAAAGGTCCTGGAAGCGAAATAAACAATCTGGATAAGTCAATAAAAGAAGCTGAAAATATATTAAAGAGAAAATGAAGTTTTTAAAATTTATTTATTTTTTATTATCTTTGTTGTTAATCTCCACTTCTTTAGTTGCCGCTAATGAACTTAACATTACATTAGTAAATGAAAAATATTATTCTGGAGAAAACATCCAGATAGAATTAAGATTTTTAGAACAGCCGGTAACTCCATTTTCTCCATCAAATGTTAAACTAAAGAATAATGGAAATTACATCCCCATTGGATTTTTATACAAGGATTTGGGCCCATTAACCTTTGTTTATTCCCAATTGCCTCTAGATTTAGAAGGTAATTTTACCCTAATTATAGAAAAACTAAAATTTAATCAAAATAATCAGCTGGTAGAGAAAACCTTCTTAAAAGAATTTACGGTGGAAAAAAAGCCTTCGTTAAAAATAACTCCCTATTTTCTCCAAACATCAAAGGCATTCACAGTAAATGTAAAAAACAATGCGGTTGAAAAAATATCTGCAATCCTTTATCTTCCGGATTTTCTTTCAACAATTAGAAATACATTAGAATTAAATTCAGCTGAAGACAGGAACTTTTTTATTAATTATATAAATGATCCAAAACTATCCAACTTAACAATAAAATACAATGAACATGAATACATCGTTCCGCTTTATTATTTTACCTCCTCAATAGAAAATCATACAATAAATGAAACGGTCAATATTACAACCGAAATTAATGAAACAAATACATCTGTAGAAAATAAAACCGAAGGCATTATATTCCTTTATCATAAGGAAATACAAGTTTCCTTGGGGAATAACCAGTCTGCAAAGGGAACAATAGTAATAAAAAACACAGATAAAAAAAGTTATTTTAATATAGAGATTTTTCTCACTGGAAATCTGAATGAAATAATGGTTTTAGATAAAAAATCAATAATCGAGTTTCCTAAAGGTGCTGAAGAAAACATAACCCTTCTAGCCAATGATAATCAAAATGCAAAAGAAGGCATTTACAGGGGTTACTTAGTCATTGAATACTTAGATTCACAGAAATTATTTCCGATTGAAATAATAATTGAATCAGAGCAAAAAGAAATTCCAATATTGTTGCCTGAAGAAAATAAATCCTATCAAGAAGAATTAAATAAATCTAAATATTCCGGCTTATTTGACTCAAAAAATAAAAATGTGTTGAATGCAGGAATAATACTTTCTGTAATAATTGTCATTCTTGTCGTAGCTCTTCTCTATTTCTTAGGTTCGATGAAAAAAACAACTATCAAGGTTTCAAAGCTAGAAGACAAGTTTAAAAGGCTCTAGAATGGCAAAATTTATAAATTTAATAAAACCTTTAACAATCGATGGCTAAGAAAAAGAGGGTGAATTGGGTTAATATAGTTCTAATTGCATTAATTCTCTTAAGTCTTAGTGCAATAACCTATTATTATCTTACAAGGGAAGTTTCCATTATTGGTGCAGATAGAGAATTAATTCCACCTGTTATGCCTGATGTAATATTTATAAAAGGGACAAATGCAAATATGGCTTGTCCTCAAGGTTACGATGCGAGCGGATCATTTCAGCCGAATATCAATTTTGCTGGATCAAAGGGCAAAACATGGGATTTGCAAGAAATTGCTTCCAATGAATGGATGAGATTATGTTCAAAAGAGTCTAAGGCGGTTTTAGTTGCATATAAAACCTCAACTGCTGTAACTGGTGGCAATGATGCATGGACTGCAGAATTTGTCTGCCCTTTTGGTTATTCCCAGAAAGGGTGGTTTATAGTCGGTCCTTGTTCAAGCAAAGCAAATTGTCCGGCAATAGCATACGCCCAAGTTTTAGCTTATAAAACCCCTATCAAGGCAGCAAGCATAGAACTAAAAGGAGTTGAATCGGTTCAGCTATGCGTAAGAGACGGTACAGATGCAGCCACATTAGTAGTCAAATCAAGCAGTTGCACTTCCACCATCGAAGATTGTACAGCAGGAATGGCCCATGGAGGCAGGCTACAGACCCCTGAAGAATGTAGCACCAATTATCTTTCTCAAGTTAAAAGTGGCATTTCAAATTATGAAACACGTAATGCCATAGTTAAATTATGTTCCATTACAGCTCCTCCAAGTAGCTGCGCACCAGGTATGTCAAATATCACTAGGGCAACAGGTTGCTATCAAAGCTATTATAATGAGCAGCAATGCCCTTCAGTTTGGTCTCAGCCAGGAGTTGATTGCAGCGCAAATGATTATCCTTCATTTTTAAGCACAAATGCAGACAGCGCATGCTGTTCAAATCAAAATAGCTGTGTATATAATGGGCAATGCTATCCCAATTTAAATTTTACTAAACTAAACGGCGAAGAAGTAATATGTATTTCGGGAAAATGGATTGAAAGAGATTCGACAAGCAAAACCTGCACAGGAACAAGCGGTTGCTCGAATATTCAGTCCGAACCTTCTTGGGCAAGTAGCTATGAATGGATTTCCGCCGGATTTTCAAACATAGGAGAATATGACAGTGCAAATGTAACTGAATGCTGTGGTGATGATGCAAATGAATATGTAAAGACATCTGGTTCGATAAAGTTATGCTGTAATTCTCCATCAAGTGTAATTGAAAATGGAGTCTGTAAAAATTCTATGGCTTGCAGTTTAAATTCAAGCTGCTCGGGTACAACTCCTTTTTGTGATTTATCCACAAACACATGCGTTGGTTGCTTAAGTAATTTTGATTGTGATATTGGTTATGGGTGCAAGGACAAAACTTGCAAAATATGTGAAATTACTGACGCCAAATGGTCGCAATCAACTTCTTATGAAAATGCAAGAATTAATCTTACTGGAAAAAGCAACTGTGGAGAAGGCGAAGAGATATTTTTTGTGCTCCATAAAAAGAATAGTACAGGGACATTTAGGATAGATGATGTAGACATTGATTATACAGAAATAGAAACAGAAGAGAGGTATAGTCTATCATGGAAAATCGAAGTGCCTGAAGAAGATAAAACTAGTTTCAAATACTTTTATTCTGCTATTTATAAGTTTAATTCCTCACTCAACATTTCAGCAGATAGTACATATCTCACAATAGAATCTGCCTGCACAGAAAACTGGAATTGCACTGCTTGGAGTACGTGTATAAATAACAAGCAAACAAGAACATGCACAGACAGAAACAACTGTAGTACCCTCATTAGCAAACCTGCAACAAATCAATCCTGTACGCCTGAAGCTGATTGCAGCAATGGAAAGAAAGATGGCGACGAAACAGGAATTGATTGTGGAGGGAATTGTATAACTCAAAGTTTTGAAATTGAATGCGCCGATGGCATTGATAATGATAATAATTGCAAAATAGACTGCGCAGATTCAAACTGTTTTATGGACCCAGTATGTTCAAAGCCTGTCTGTGGTAATGGCATTTGTGATTCTAATGAGAACTCTGCAAATTGTCCGGATGATTGCGAAGCAGATAGTGATGGTGATGGATTAAGTGATAATTATGAGTTAAAGCAGGGGTTGGATGTAAGCAATCCAGATACAGATAGAGATGGTATAAATGATAAGCAGGACCAATGGCCATTATGTGATTTGGCAACATGTGAAAGTCCTTATGGAGTAAAAAGATGTCCTGCAAATTGTGTTCCTGAAACCCCTGGTATTTTCGACAGTCTGTGGATTTGGATACTCGCAATAGTAGGCATTGCCTCTATTATCGGAATTATATTATATATTTATATATTCGCCAAGCCAAAAAAAGGCCTTGCTGCAAAATCATTATTTATCAACAAAAAAGATGAAGTATCAATAACCCTTTATGTTAAGAAGCAAATTGAAAAGAAGGTTCCTGAGATTAATATCCGTAAACTCCTGCTCTCAAAAAAGTGGAAGAATGAGCAAATCGATTATGCATTCAAGGAAGCAACAAAATCCCAACCTCAGCAGAAACCAGTTCAGAAAACCATTCAAAAAAAATAGATTTATTCCTTCTCTTCTTTTAATTTCAATAGTTCTTTTCTCAGCATTATATTCTGGGCATTAACATTTTTAACAACCATATCACTTTTATGAAGTCGCGCAAGAAGATCATTAAAGAATTCAACAAAATCTAAGGCATCAAATTTTATATTCTTTGGTGAAAGAATTTCAATTGAAGAGGGCATATAATCAAAGCATATATTAATCAAGGTTTTTGGATTTTCAGATTCAAATTCAATTTCGGCAAATGTTGTAAATAATTTATCAACCTGTTCAATGGGGAATATTTTATCTGAAATGATCTTAAGACCATTTTCTTTTTTTAACCTTTCAACAACATTTTTTATAACAGTCTCTAGGTGTTCCTTTGGCCCGCCTAAAACTTCAATAATTATCCTTGCTAAAAGCTTTTCTTCCATATTACTAATCCAGTTAACAGCATCAAAATAAGACCACTAAACGCGTAAACGCCCATATTTTTAGCCTTTACCTGTGCTGATTCATAAATGACTTCTAATGTTGAGAAATTTATACCAATATTTATAATGTTTTCGGTAAAATTCACCTCACAAGGCCCCGATTCATATTTTACGGCTATATTCTCTGTTTGTTCACTATTACAAGTTTTATTGGAAAATACTTCTATTATTCTTCTATCCATCGCCCCAAAGGCTTCCAATCTCAGGGTATAATTTCCAGTTTTAGATTTCTTTTCGCATTCATCGGGCAGTTTTAGATATATCTCAAAATCCTGCGGACTTTTTGTGTAACTTTGAAAAGAATTTTTTACGCTTAAATTTTCCACACTAAGCGTAATAGCCCTTTTATTTGAAGTGCCTTTATTTATACTAACTCGCACTCGAAGAGTATCTCCAAATTCATATCTTTTTCCATATACTTGAGTAATTCTTGCATAAGGCACATCCAATGAAAATTCATTCTCTCCCCTCAAGAATACAAGTTCAATTGCATTATTGTTTTCCAGATTAGAATCATTGCATTCTGTAATTATTGAAGCATTGATTAAATAGGCTTTGCCATTTTCAAGACTAGGTGAATTTTCAATAGTCTTATGAGTTATAACCGTTAAATTTAATTGATTATATTTCTCTATTATTTCCCCATAAGGTGTTTGTACTATTCTAAACAAACTTAAATTACCATTAAATCCTTTAATCCTTTCAACATATATTTTAAAACTAAAGTCTCCCTGAATATCTTCAGCGATAATCTTTACAGAAAAATCGCAATTTAAATCAATATAATTTTCTGTTCCCGGTGTAGGTATAGTTTCAGTCCAGTTTCCATTGACAAATGAAAATGAAATATTTTCTTTAGATTGGGGATATGTCATACTATCTATTATTGTTCCATTATAATAAAGAAAAACAGAATCTGCGTCATTATTCAATGTGAATGTGGGAAATACTACAAGATAACTTAGATTTAAAATAGTCATATTGTTTAATTTGAAAATTTTTGTAGACTCATCTCTTAATGAATAATTGTCCAAAATAATGGGGATATTCTCGGAATTGTACAGCTCTATCCATTCATTGCCTGTATCGCTTCCTGCCGGATCAGGCAAAACCTCTGAAAGCTGCACTTGCGCATTGGCTAAAGACATAAATATAAATAAGATAGGTAAATATTTTAACATCGATTTCATATCAAAAGCTAGCTTTATATTATTTCTTCATTAAAATCCGAAAAATTTGCGATAAAATCATAAATAGTTCTTCTATTTAACAGTAATATGGGCCTAAAAGACATTGTTTTAATCTCAAAAAGATTAAAGGCACAGATGGAAAAAAATCTTCCATTCATTATTTCTGAAATAGATTCAATTATTATTAATAAAGATAAATCCGTAAAAAGAATAGAAACCCTTTTAGATATATTATTAGATTATTCTCAAATGGATTTGGGTAAAAAAGAATTCAATAGATTAAATAGTTATTATGCCTCATTCAACAAAGAGAATGCTGAGGCCTACAAGCAATTCTACAAAGAATTTGATTAGATATTTCCAATATAAACTTTATTTAAATAATTTAAGGCTATTTTTTTAGCTCTTTCTAAGGTTGCAATAGGTGTTGCTTTCAATCCAGCCATCTTGTAAAGGGGAAAGAATCTGGATAAGTGCAGAGGTGTATCTTTGCCTAAATTTTCTAAAATCCAAGAAGCCATATCCTCTATTTCCTCGTCTGTGTCATTATATCCAGGTATTAATAGGTTTGTTATCTCAATGTGGCATCCAATCTTCTTTATTTCAATCAAATTTCTTTTTACAATCTCAATATCCCCCCGGCAGAGTTTATTGTAAAATTCAGTATTACCTTTCATATCCACATTAACTGCATCAATCAAAGGATAAAGTTTCTTCAGAGGTTCTAGATTAATGTATCCATTGGTAATCATAATATTCTTCAATCCCTTTCGTTTGGTAATCTTCGCTATATCATAAACATATTCCCAAAATATGGTGGGTTCATTATAAGTGTAAGATATTGACTTGCATTTATTTCGTTGAGCTTCCTCCACTGCTCTTTCGGGGCTAAGTTCTTTATAGCCAATCTCCTCTTCATTATATTGGGATAAGGTATAATTTTGACAGAACGTGCAGTTAAAATTACATCCGGCTGTGCCTATTGAATAAGTCCTAGTTTCAGGAAGAAAATGAAATAAGGGTTTCTTTTCAATCGGGTCAATAGCAACAGCAGATGGCCTCCCATAAACCATAGAATATAATTTCCCAGAAATATTCTTTCTCACATGGCAATTACCTCTTTGTCCATCATTAATCACACAGTTTACAGGGCATAATTCGCATTGAACTATTCTATTTTTCAGTTTTTTGTAAAATTTTGCCTCTTTCATATTATCTCTTCGAATCTTTTGCCATTCTTAACGCAAAATTCAAAGTTTAAGGAATAGTTTCCAGATTTAGTTTTATTCAGATATTTTGTCTCAACAAAAAACCATCCTTTGCGGTCAAATCTCATTCCAATCAAAGCAATAGAACCAAATATTTTAGAAAATAATTCTAAATCTTCAATTTCTTTTGCATCAAAATGATGGCTTAAAGACCTCAAAGATTTGCATTCAATCGCATAATTCTTATTATTCTTACCGGCAATCAAATCAGGCACGGGCAAAGGTATTGATCCCGAACCAGCAGCCCTTAAACAGGCCCATCCACTATCAAAGAACATATGTATAAGTTCCCTTTCTGCATAAGTACCTTTTCTCTTGCTCAAGAAATTCACCTCTTAAAATTAAGAATCCTAATGAGTATATATATTTTATCAAAAAAAGAAAAAATAAGAAAAAAGCTTAAAGATCTTTTGAACTGACAGTTTTTCTGCCGTTTGCTTGTGCTCTTGCTTTTGCTTTCTTTATTAAATATTCAACTTCTTTACTTAAGTTATCAGCAAAATCTCCAGCAACATTCATGTCCCCGACAAATTCCTTTATTTTTGCTTTGACTACTAACATGGTATCATTCCTCCCTTTGTTTAAATGTCATAAAACGGGCATCTCTGCCGATTTCAGTATAATTACAGGATTAATCATTTATAAAGTTTTCTCAATTTTAAAGGCTGTATCCTCAAAATTCGGGCTTTTTAAGGGTATAGAATATTTCATTTTTAGCTTCAAAAGACTCCATTTTATATCCCAATCTCTGGGCCATAAGTTCAATCCATTTTCTTCTTGGATAATTCATTTTCTTCTGTGAAAGTGTTTTTGTTGGAAAACTTACGATGATTTTATTGGCTGGAATTTTTTCAATAAGTTTTTCAGCATGTTTGTGCCCTTTTTTCTCAATTACATCCAATATCTTAAACAAAAAGCACATTTCCATATGCGGTAGCTTAAACTCCAATTTCCTTAAGTCAATTACTTCTGCAAATCCTTCAAAACCGGGGTAATACTTGGAAGCGATTTTAAAATAATCGTTTAATAGATGTATTTCACTGATATTGAAATCTGCTGCAAAATATTTTTTAATTCTAGGCATACAAGGAATTGAAAAAGGATTCAAACCGCAGCCCAAATCAATAATAGAAGTTTCGCCATCAAAAAGTTTAGAGTATATTTCTTCATAATAAGGTCTTCTTTCTAATGTTGAAGTATGCGCTTTTAATATTTCATTAGAGTTCTCCTTAAAGCTTTTAAAATCTCGCATTGAAGAAATAAATTCTGCAACATCTCCGCTATATCTTGTTTTATAAACCCCATATATCTCTCTGAACTTTTTTCTTATATCTTTTACTATTTTTTTATATTTTGCAGATTTCTCATTGGGTATTTCTTCAATTTTATTTCTTTTCAGATATTCTCTCAATTCATTTGAAACAAATTCTTTATTCAAATCTTTCAGTTCTTTCTTTTTAATAATATCGCCAACTAACATTTTTCAAAAGTCAATATTTTATAAATGGTTTCCCCAATAGCTGCCTCTTTCTCGTTTTTTATAGTAAATTTGTATTTTTTAGCTGCTTCTTCAAGCAAACTTTTTCCATGAGCAATGAAAATAATTTTTCCATCATCTTTTAAAATGAATTCAAGTTGAAAAAAGAATTCATCATATATTTTAGATAATCCTCTTTCACCTATCTTCTTTATCATATATGGGGGAACAGTTATTACTTTATCAACAGATTTTTCTTTATATTTTGTATCAAGCCATTCAGTATCCACTCTAGAAAATTCCATATTTTTATTCACATTTGCAAGTTTCGAATGTATTTCGCAGTCTCTGACGTTATGGAGCAAAGGATCGCAGCCAAAAACATTTAATTTTTTATTTTCAATTTTAGCATCAATTTTGCTAAAATCAAATGTTTTGAATAATTTAAAATCTCTTTTTCTGAAATATCCCGAAGGTAAATTAAGTGCATAAGAAGCCGCTTCGATTATTACCACCCCGTCCTTACAGAAGGGATCTAAAAGAATTTCTTTTTTATTCCAATTTTCCCGCACCACACAATATGCTAATGCCGCATTTATCCCCTCTTGCACAGATTTTATTCTGTAATCTCTCTTGCTTAGTGTAAAATCTGTAACGGCTATACCAAAAAAGCACATTCCTTCAATTATATCAGCAAAAACAATTGTTTCTGGATTCTTCAAATCAACCTTATGCCCTTTTTCATAAAATGCCTCTCCAATAATCTTTTCAACTTCCATAGAATTAAATTCATGCTTTCCTGTGCGGTGGCATTGAACCTTAAATTTACCCACTATAGAAATATCAATATTTTCAGCACAAATTTTAAGTTCATCCAATGAAGAAAAATTAACTTTATCTAAAAACTGATATATGAGATGTAATCCCCTTGTCCTATAAGCTATAGCATAGATTTCTTCAACTTTTTTTACTTCAATTTCAATTCTTCCCCCTGAAATTTTTTCAGCCCTAAAACCAAAATCTTTCATCTCTTGTATGGCAATATCTTCCATTCCAAATACCGTAATTCCTATTGCTTTCATATCATCTCGCCAAGGTAAATATTATTTTTATTTTCAAGTATTTTAACATTTACTTTGTCCCCAATATTTTTATCGCATTTTTCAACAGTTATACATCTATTTCTTGCAGATGCAATCATTTGGCCATTCATCCAGCCGTCACAGACAATTGTTGCATTTATTTTATCATTTTTATCAATAACTAAAGGCAGAGATTTAGTTTTTCTAATTGCAAAATCATTTGCAGAGAGTTTTAGCTTGGCATCAAATTCATTTTCCCATTTCTTAAGTGCATTAAAGAATTTCCACCATGACTCTTGTTTCACTTCTTTGGGACCCCGGCCCAATTTATACTTTTCATATTTTTGTATTCCTAATTTTGCGCCAATTTCTTTTGCAAATTTAATCATTTTTGGCATCTCTTCCTGATTCAGTTTTCCAATCCAGACGGGAGCAATTAAAAGAGTAATTTTTGATTTAGCGATATAATGAGCCATTTCAATGATTTTATCTAAATTATAATCTTGGCACCCAGAAAGAAATTTTCCTTGTTCATTATCGAACGTATTAAATGATAAGTTTATTTGATCAAGTCCGTATTTCTCCAATTCATCAACTAACCTCTTCGTAAGCAAAACACCATTTGTTTGTATAGATATTCTTTTTATTTCGTTTATTTTTTTCAATTCCGCAACGAGTTTAGTTACATCTGGATGTGCTAAGGGTTCACCTACAGAATCAATATTTGCTTCTATTTCAGTGCAATCTTTCTGTTTTATCACCTCTTTCACCCATTGTATCAGGTATTCAATATCCACTTGATAATCATTCCTCCTCGTTTTGGATTTAAGGCCTGCATCAACAGAACAATAGATACAATTTAATGGACAAATTGTTGTCGCCCTTATCTGCAGCAAATTGGTCCCTCTATCAATTACTCCAAACATAATAGCCCCAACTAGGGGGATTCCTGTTTCTCTTGTTATTTTTACTAGTTTTTTGGTCATTATAGAATAAATTCATAGTTCTCCCTTAATAAATTTACCTTTTTAAGGTAACACAAAGTTAATAAATCTGAATTAAGAATATAGGTACAATGGATACAATTTGGCTTATAATACTTTCAACGATAATAATAAGTTTAACTTCTTTCGTAGGCATTATTACATTAGTTCTAAAACGAAATCTTACAGAACGGGTAATCTACTTTTTAGTTGCACTTTCAGCAGGTACCCTACTTGGCGGTGCATTTATCCACTTAATCCCAGAATCACTTGAAATAGGCAATATCGCCTTTGGGTATGTAATCTTAGGATTTATAATCTTCTTTTTCATAGAAAAAGTATTGCATTGGAGGCATTGTCATAAGGGGCATTGTGCCGTGCATGAATTTGCTTCAATGACCTTAATAGGAGATTCAATACATAATTTTATTGATGGCTTGGCATTAGCTGCTGCATTTGTAATCGATTTTAGATTAGGTTGGATCACCACAATCGCTATAGCCTCTCATGAAATTCCCCAAGAATTAGGAGACTTTGGGGTGCTTATTCATGGCGGTTTCTCAAAGGCCAGAGCATTATTTATGAATTTTATTGTTGCTGCAACTGCGATATTGGGCGGGGTTGTAGGCTACTTCATGAACAATCTTATAGAATCATTTACGCCCATCCTCTTGGCTATAACTGCCGGCGGATTTATTTATATTTCGGCCTCAGACCTAATTCCCGAATTAAGAAATAAAGCCACTGATTGGAAAATGTTAATCAATTTTTTTATATTTGTAATGGGTATATTCTTAATGTATGTGCTATCATATCTTGAATAACAACAATATTAATAAACTCTTTTTCTTGCACTAAAAGGATGATTTTAGGTAAAATAATCGGAAAGCTTAGCACAACTGAATTTACTTTTTCAGTTACAGGTGATGCAAAAAAGCATCAGTATGTCCAGGTCATGCATCCAGGCAATTATTTTGTACTTGCTCAAATAGCAGAGATTACAAAAGATGTAAGCAATACTCTCGCATATTGCCATATTATAGGTTACAAAGAAGATAAACATATAGTGGGAATAAAAACTCCATTCAATCCAGAAACAGAGGTCTTGAAAGCGGAAGATTCATTTCTGCAAGATGTATTAGGTATTACAAAAGATTCAGGGGCTTTTATTGGTAAGCTTGATGGGAGAGATAATATTTCTATTTATCTTGATTTTAATAAAATGCTGACAAAGCATGTAGCAGTTTTAGCAAAAACTGGCGCTGGAAAATCATATGTCTCGGGAGTTTTAGTAGAGGAAATTTTAAACAAGAATATCCCTATTCTAATCATTGATCCCCATGGGGAATATTCCTCATTAAAATATCCAAACCCCGAAGATATAGAAAAACTTTCAGCATTAAATCTTAGCCCAAAAGGGTTTCTCAATCATATCTGTGAATATTCTCCTGATTTGGAAACAAATACTGGGGCTATGCCATTAAAATTAAATGCTTCGGGTTTAACTTCAACAGAAATTATGAAACTTTTGCCCATAAAATTATCATTGCCTCAGCAGAATTTGTTATACTCTGCATTAAAAAATATGGGCACAAACAAAACAAATTTTGATGAACTCCTATTAGCCTTGGAATATGAAGACAATTCAGCAAAATGGACGTTAATGAATGTAATTGAATATATGAAAAAATTAAACTTATTTTCAGAAGCATATACCTCATATATCGAGCTCATTCAGCCCGGCAAGGCTTCAATAATTAATCTTCGGGGAGTAGACCCTGAAGTTCAGGAAGTCATTGTTCATAAATTAGTTTCAGATTTATTTAATGAGAGGAAAAGATCTAATATTCCTCCATTTTTCTTGTTAATAGAAGAAGCGCATAATTTCTGCCCAGAAAGAAATTTTGGAGAGGCAAAAAGCTCCGGAATATTAAGGACTATCGCTGCAGAAGGCCGTAAATTTGGTTTAGGGCTTTGTGTAATAACCCAAAGACCTTCGAGAATTGAAAAATCAGTTTTATCGCAGTGTAATACCCAGATAATTTTAAAAGTTTCAAATCCAGGGGATATAAAAGCTATTGCCACTTCAGCCGAAGGAATGAATGCAATGACAGAAAATGAAATCCCTAATATCCCCATAGGCAATGCCATGATTACTGGGGTTATAGACATTCCAATTTTTGTAAATGTTCGGCCACGAATAACCAAACATGGTGGTGAAGCGGTGAAGATATTTGATGATGAGGTTGAAATTCAAGAACCGATGAAACAAAATGATTTCGTTAATGAAATTAGGGAATCAAAAGAGCTTTTACCATTAATAAATCAGCGCTACACAAAAAGGGACATTGAACTAATGGTTGACAACCCAGAAAATTTGGAAATATTATTGATTCCTTGTGCATTAGTTAACTGCTATAACAATGAGGAATTTAATATTCTTATTGATTTAGCCTCAGGAAAGATTATAAGGAATATAGAAACCTTAGATTCTGTAGAATTTATACATTCTTTTCCAAATATTTCAAGCCAGGAATCAAAAGTCTTAGGTATTGCAATAACACTCGGTAAATTCAAAGCATCAGAATTATTTTCCAAATCTGGATTGCAATTCGGCGAGATTTACGATATAATAAATGTATTCGAAACAAAAAATCTTCTGATAAAAGAGGGAGATTCATTTCAAATTTCAAATTCGTTAAAGATATTTTCAAAGTTAAAGGACTGTGCTTCTTATGAGAAAGTTGAATATGGAGATATCAAATTTGATCGCAAAATAGAAAAAAAATACGATTCAAATCAAGTTAAAACCATATTAGAAAAATTCATCAAAGTTAACTCTTCAAAAGAGGGGTTTTTGGTGTTCTACAATCTGAAAACTTAACTAGTCCATAAAAAGATTTATATATGAATTTCTCCTAAATATAAAATAATGAAAAAGAGCGTATTACTTATTGTCTTTATTTCCTTATTATTACTTAATGTGGTTTATGCCGGTTCTAAAATTTCAATTGAATTGAATCATCAAGTTATAAAAACAGAACAAGGATCTGCTTCATCGCAAGATGGATCTGCAAATCTCAAAGAAACATATGACACAAAGATTATAGCTTCTGGAGCCTTATCTAGGAATCCTGAAGTAACAAATGATTTTTTTTATAATTTCATTGATGGAGATTCAGATTGGTCTTACAAATATAAAAAAGAGTACACTACCTCAGGTTCAGGTATTACATCAAATCAAGTAGCTACAAATGATGGTTCTGGCACTGTTAATTTAGAATATATTCCGGGATTATCAGAAAGTTATTTTTCAATTGATTCTGATACTGGCAATTTTACTTTATCACTTATAGGTTGTCTTCCTTCTGATGATTCAGGTAATCCTGTAAGTGATTATTCTAATGCTATTCAAACATTAAAATGGAGTTCTACAACAATAACCACTGGATTTGGGGGTAATACCCTACATGAAGACAGAAAGGAAGTTATTGGTTATTCTACTTCTAATTCTGGTAATTGTCTTGCTTATATTAAAGGAAATGTTTTTACTGATACTAAAGAAGTAAATGGTGATTTATGGATTGTTCAAGTTAAAAAGACGGATACTAAAAACGAGCCATTGCCATTCACTATATTGGGCATGTCACAAGGTTCTGGTTCAACTACCACAACAACAACTTATGATCTAACAATTACAATGCCTAGAGTTTCTGATGATCCTGATTTTAATCTCGATCCATTAGATATTTCGAGGCCATCTGATCTTGATAAATTAGATATTTCAAATAATCCTGATTCTTATGATTTTAATTTTGATGTTTTAGATATTTCGAGACCTTCTGACCTTGACAAGCTAGATTTAAGTAATTATCCTTCTGAAGAGGGTAACACAATAGATATAGACTATATTGAAGGCGATCAATCATCGCCATCATCTGACCTTTCAGGAAATGCAGTAGCTTCAGATTTAGCACAAAATAAATTAAATCTTCAGTTCAAATCAATGAACAATATAAACTCTTTAATTATTCAGGGTTATTATATTGATGAAAATGGGATAATCAAAAAATTAAATATCGCCCAAGCAAATAGTTTAAGTAAAGAATTAACCCCCTCAAAAGAAAAAATGATTATAACTCAAGAAGCAAGAGAATCAATTGAAAAACTATTCAATGACGTTAAAGATAATAAGGGTAAAATAATTAATTTTTATAGAATACAAACAGATATTAAAGATACTGCACAACAGGCAACTATTAAATTCTCAATAGATTCAAATAAATTTAGTGCATTAAATAGTATTAAATTGATTAAAATTGAAGACGATGGTTCTGAATCAGAAGTTTCGGTAACAATTGCGAATAAAGGTAATAATAAGGTAATTACAGCAGAAATAGATAATTTTAGTTATTTCATAATCACCGCAGAGCCTAAATCCAATACAAATATATTTAGTACATTACGCAACTTCTTAACAAAAATATTTTCATTTTTCAAAATTTAGAAACTATAACCTCCGGAAATATTTCGAAAATTCTTAGGAAACGAATATAAAACCATACATTTCAATAAAAGTCATGAAAAAATGGATTTATCTGGGTTTATTGGCTTCTCTTTGCAGTTGCACAAATAACATTGAAGGGCATATTGAATATTTAATATCAAATAGCGCATTTGTTGAAGTAAATAATAATTTAGAAATATTAAACCTAAATGAATTTAAATATTATCCGGGGATAAAAGAAGGAGATTATATAATCATCAATCCAGATAATATTTCTTACAACAAAGAAAAGACGGAAACTCTAAAAGAAGAAATAAAACAGATTCAATCTAGGCTGAGGCATTAAACTTAGGATAGGTTTTACGAGGCATCAAAACTTTATATGTTTTGACCGCTAGCCCTTTGTCTGCTTTCATAATTTCTTCAGAAGTCATCATTGCAATTCCCAGACTAACAAGTTCATTTTTTAAAGTCATTATTGCAATTAAATCTTCTTTCTCAATCTCAGATTCAATCTTAACAACTCCCGGTATATTCAGCATCGCACCATGGCATATCGAATCTACAGCAGAATCATCAATCCAGATTTTTGGCAAATGCTCAACGGCGGATTCTATGGGATATATGCTTTTTCGAAGCAGAGAATCATCTCCTTTTTCTTTATACAAAAAATAAGCATCAGTAAGCTCATGCAAATTAATTGAGGAAAAAATATCAAATGGGCCTGCTCTGGTCCTAATAAGCTGAGCCATATGCGCGCCGCATTTAAGCTCCTGTCCCAAATCATGTATCAGTTTTCTCATATAAGTTCCAGCCTCGCAGCCTACTCTGAAAAGAACCTCTCTCCCATCAGTCTCAATCAATTCAAAATAATAAATTGTTCTTTTTCTTTTTTCTCTTCTCACTGCAGATTTAACGGGGGGGATCTGTTCAATTTGACCTTTGAATTTCTCAACAGCACGGATTATTTTATCTCTATCAATTTCCCGGTGCAAGTTCATTATTCCCACATATTCTTTTCCTGCTTTCAGTAAAGCCATAACTATTTTTGTTGATCTTCCAAGCGCAATTGGCAGAACTCCTGTTACATTTGGGTCAAGGGTGCCCGAGTGTCCTGCCTTTTCAACATTTAAAATTTTTTTGACATAATCTGAAATTTGGTGCGAGCTTGGACCCTGTGGCTTATTAATATTTACAATACCATAATGGAATAGCATTTCAGTCGGCCTCTCATCGGGCTTGCAACCATACCTCTTATCAGATTCCGCCTCAGTTCGTATAATTACTTTTCTTTTGGCATTTGAGGGTAAATTGTTCATATAATAGCAAAATCAATGCTATTTTAATAAAGGTTTCTATTTAAAAGAAAAATATTTATATGTTCGAAGGTATATTTGTCATTTGATGGATAAAAGAGGGATAATACTTACAATCGTAATTTTCTTGTGTTTGTACTTTGTTATGGGGCTATCACTCAAAATTACAGGGCACATCGTTTCAGAAGAAGTTATAAAAGAAACTCTTTGTGGCAATGAGAATATTAATCCAAATGAAGATTGTGACCCCCCTGGTTCATCTATCTGCAAAGATAATTATGTACTTGTTTGTAATAGTCAGTGCACTTATGATATTACTGCTGAATGCGGTCCGACTTGCAATGGTTTGACATTTTCACAGCAAATTTGTCAAAATGGGCAATGTGTTGCAAAATCTTCAAAAAGTTGCGAAGATTTCGACAGTTGTACTTCAGATTCATGCACAAATAATGGTTGTATAAATACAAAATTAGCTACTTGTTGTGGAGATGGTATTTGTTCCTTGGGAGAATTATGTCCTAAAGATTGCTCAACATGTATGGATACAGATAAGGGAAAAGCTTACAATGTAATGGGAGCCGTCACCATAAATTTAATTTCTGAATCTGATGCATGTGGTGATTCAAATATTTTATTTGAAAAATTCTGTTCCATTAGTGCAGATGGCTCATACACGATTGGAACAGAAAAATATATTTGTCCATTTGGTTGCTTGAATGGAAAGTGTAACAGCCCAAATTTATTAATTACACAAACCTGCGGGGATAATATTTGTGGGGCAGGAGACAAAGGGCTCATTCCGGGGAAAATCCAAGAAAATCATATCACTTGCCCGCAAGATTGTTCAACTTGTAACGATTTGGATGGACTTGATTTCGGTAAGGCTGGAAGTATTATATTAAATGGTCAAACATATGTAGATATATGTACCTCAGATACATTAACGGAGATGTTTTGTGAGCATAGAGCAGATGGATCATATGTCAAAGGAGAATTAAAAAAAGAATGTGCTAATGGTTGTTCAGGTGGTGCTTGTAAAATTGGTTCAACTCTTAGGTGCGGGGATAGTGTATGCACAAAAGACGAAACCCCTCAAAATTGTGTTCAAGACTGTCCAGAAAAATGTGCATTAAAAGACCAAGCATTGGATATAAGTGTAGGAATTTCAGATTGCTGCTCTGGTTTAAAGAGGATTAATACCGGATTAAATCAAGGATATTGTATAAATTGTGGAGATAATATTTGTGAAAAAACCGAGAACAATGAAAATTGCCCTGAAGACTGTAAAAAGATATCGGAAGATTTTCAAATAGAATTTTCAAATGACCTCTCCAAAGTTGACAGACCCCCAATATTTAGTTTGCCTTCAACAATGACTTCATTTAGATCTGGAGAGGCAAACATCGGGGCTTCAATAGATTTATCAGATTATGCAAAAGATTATGAAAATTCCGCATTGACCTTTAGTATAACTAAAAATAAAGATAATTCTATAATTGCCTGTGATATAATAAATACAGAACTAATATGTAACCAACCAAGGGGTTCTGGTGGCGTTGATCTTGAAATAGCCGTTTCAGATGGCACAAGCACAATTAAAAGGACCATAACTTTAAATGTTCAACCAATAAAAGACACAAATAATCCCCCTTTTGCAATAATTGATGCGCCAAGAGTTATAACAATAGATCAAAATGTCATTCTCGATGCCTCAAAATCATGGGATCCTGATGGAAATTTAATAGACAATAAAAATTCTTACGAATGGGACTTTATAGACCAGCAGAGCAAAACAGTAAAATTTATTGGAAATGGAAAAATTCTAAATCTCTCATTGCCTTTTCCACAAAAATATACTATTGGTTTAAAAGTTAAAGACTCTACTGGTCTCACAAGTACCACAAATATAATAATCGAAGCAGTAGAAAGAAAAACATGCACAAAAACTCAGACAAAATATTTTCCAAAAGATACATTATGTAACGATGATTGGCCCTCTCAAGAAGGAGGTTCTATTAATATAAATACAGCAGGGAAAAGTTGTGATTTGTTTGAAGTATGTAATGAAAAAATAGACCCCATTATTGCAGATGCTTATGATTGTTGTGATGGTACCCCACTTGTACTCACAAGTGAAGATTCTGCCGCGATATCTGCCTGTGATTATGCGATAAAATTCAGCAAAGGGCGAACAAAAATGTGCCAAGCTCTATATCTAATAAAGGGTCTTGGCGATGCAGCTGTTTATATGCAGGATTATTTCACTGCTGAAATGTGCTGTTATGGGGTTGCATCCCTTTGCGATAATCCTGCCGATTTTTATACACTAAATCCATTGCCGGATGTAAGACGCACCTTACCAAAAGATATGAACTGTTATTATAATCACAAATGGACTAGTGAACTTTTAGGTATGCCTGAACGTGAAAGTACCAATGGATGGTATAAATATGAAGATGAACGAGAACATTTGAATAATTATGCCCTCGTTGATTTGCCTGCGCACGTTTCATTAGACAAGATTTATACGGGCACTTGCGCAGATTATTCTATTGCTTTGACAACATTATTAAGAAAAGCCGGATTCAGAGAAAATGAAGTCTACACCGTTGAAGGCACAGATCATGCATATAATCTTGTAAAACTGCCGGGAGATTTGAAGTATACCTTTGTTGATACAACGGGAAATAATTTCCCAATAAATTTCGGAAATATGCCTTATGGTTATCCTTATTGTGAAAATATGCGTAAATGTTATAACGACAATGGAAAACAATTTTGCCCATCCGTTGTTGAAATATATGGTTGTATAAATAAAAGCGAAGTTTCAGAAATTGCTTCTTTATTCCTGCAATCTCTTGAACCTTCAAATTACATAGGGAAAAAAATTAAATCATGAAAAAAATAATAATCTTTGGAATTGTATTGCTTTTGTTTCTCCCTCTAGTTTTTGGAGCAAAGGTTGTAAAAACTACACAAAATGAGATAAATCTCGGAGAAACACTAGATGTTAGAATAAGTATTTATAATGATAATCCCGAAGAACGTGAATTTCAGATAAAGGAACAGCTCTCTAAAGCGGCAGAATTTGTTTCTCCTTCTGTGCCTGATAAATATATTTCATCTTTGAACATCCCTTATTTTGATAGGAAGGTTACTATTCCTCCCGGAATAGTTGGAACGTTTATATATCGCATAAAACCATTGGGCTTAGGAATTATTACGTTAGTATCCACCGAAGTTACAGATTTAAAAGATGGATCACAATCAAGCTCAAATTCTGTCGATATAATTGTAAAATGCATCCCCAATGGGGTATGTGAAAGCAATGAAAATTATCTTTTTTGCAATGCTGACTGTCCTTCTGGTTCAGCAGACAATTTCTGTGATTTAGAGAATGATGGAAAATGTGATCCTGATTGCACAACGGAAGATGTAGATTGTACAAAAATCATCCAGATTGAACAAAGAAAGGCATTATTATTCGTAAAAAAGAACCTTTATTTTATATTCGGTTCGTTGGTTGGCGCATTAGCAATAGTTTTATTATTAATAAGCTTAGGAATAAAACGCAAAAAAAGTCTTCAAGATGTAGTCGCTGGTTTTAAAAGTATATAAAAATTTATTTCTTAGAAGTTCTTCCAATAACGCCTTCTTCCTTAGTTTTAACTGCGTTTTCTTTTCTTTCAAACTTTACTTTTCCCGCCTTAGCTGCTTTAGACACAGGTATATTCTCTATTGCTTCTTTTGTCTCTTCTCTCTTTATTTCCTGTTCTTTCTTGTCTTCTTTTTCTTCTTTGGTTAATTTCTTTTTATCTTCCTTCTTCTTGGGTTTCTCAGTTATAATTTCATAGCCTAAAAGTTCAACATAGCCAATAGCATTCTCTCTTACACAATTAACTTCAACCTTATGCGGTGGATTCTTAGTCCCATGTTCCCAAACAAAAAGATTTAGATATTTTCCTATACGGACATCTCTCACCTTCATATGTTTCATGACAAATTCTCGAATAGCATTAATTGCTTTCCTAGATCTCTTATACATAGGAACCTTTCTCCATTCCTTTCTAAGAGGAATAACATATTTCCTTTCTAGTTTCTCTTCTTTTGTCATTTTTATGCCTTTGTCCTACTCTTTCGCCAGTGCCTCTTCACAGCAGTGTATCTTGCTGGATGAACCTTTTTCTTAGGCCCATTTATTTTGGGGATTATCCAGAAGGGAGCCCACCTAGTTTGCAGTCTCCTCTTTGCTAACCTCAATTTTTTTGCTACTGGTTTAAATCTTGTCATTTTATTCCTTATTTTCAAATTTAGGTAATATGGTTGTTGCAATCTTATCAAGGAAAGATTTCCCCTTGGGCGTTATTTTCCTTCCCTTATGTATATCCTTCAAATCAGTTTTAACTAACTCTGCTTTTTCCAGCTGTTGAAGTATCAGTCTAATAATTTTTCCAGATGCCCTTCTAAATTCTTCAGGTTTATGTCCACGATTCTTTTTTGATCCATATTTTGTTCTTAATTTTGAAACACCAATGGGTCCATCGAGGTAAACTTTTCTTAGAATAGATGCGGCTCTGTAGTACCACCAGTCTCCGTCAATGGGGCACCTCATTTTTGCAGTCCCTGTCTTGACAAAATTAGCCCAATCAGGCATATTCACAATATTTTGCGATTTTAAGACTTTTCCAGCCTCATTTATCAATTTATTAGCATTAACATCGAGTATTGTTGCCATTATCAGTGATTTCTCCTTGTTTTATAAAAATAAGGCGATTCTAAACGAATTAACTTTAATTTTCAGCCCTATTAGATTATATGTATAGTCATTCTTTTAAAAGCTTTTCTATTTTCCAGGTAAAGAACTATTGCCCGGAGGTAGGAATTTTTGTATTTCTTCCAAATCGCCTTCAATTTTTGCCCTAATATTTTTAATCAATTGTCCTGGTTTGATATCTCCGGGTTTTAGAATAACATACTTGTTTGTCTTTGTTTTCACAGAATCTATTGGGCCACCAATAATTTCTCCATTTACATTACCAATTGCCATTTCAAGTACAGGTCTAAAGTAATTCCTTTTTCCATAAATCATAAATGCCCCTTTTGGCAGCCCTAATTCTTTTTTTACTTGATCTGGACTTATACAATAAACATCTGCTGTTCCAGCACCGGTCCTCCATGCCCTAGAATATAATGCTGTAGCCTGTGCCGCTTCTTCGATTGTTTTCTTTCCAATCTCCTTGCCAAGAGATTTAATTACAAAAAATGGGCTTCCTGCAAGTTCTGTATGAAAAACAAGGTCCCCTTTATCGAGGTATTTTTTGATGATGATGTCATTTGTTGTCGCATCTCTTCCGCCAACAACTAAAAAATCCTCAGATGAAAAGAACCATCTAAAATTATGATACCATTTCTTATCTTTAATTACTTTTTTTTCTTTAACCTTAACCTGCGAAATTGCAAGCTCTTTCTTCTCTAATAAAATATTATATTTCTCTCTAGTTTTAGCTAGCGCTTTTTCAGTGTTTTCTATTTTCCTTTTTGCCTTCTTTGCATTCTCATAATAGAACTCTGCATTTTGTTCAATATTTTTGGATAAATCAATATCTACTTCCATAGAAATACAGAAATATAGTAAATTTAAAAAACCTTTTGCTTATTTAGCATATTTCCACCTTACGCCTTTGGCAGTATCTTCAAGGACTATGCCTTTTTCTTTCAAAACATCTCTTATCATATCTGATTTTGCCCAATTTTTGCTCTTTCTTGCAGCTTCTCTTTCCCTAACTAATTCCTCAATTTCATTGTCTAATTTTTTTTCAGAAAAGTCAATAAATCCCAAAACAGAATTAAATCTGATGAGTAATTTTAATATTTTATCTGCATCTTTTTTAGCCAAGTTCTTCTCAGCAATTAAGCCATTTATCTTCTTAATGAATTCAAAAATAGCCCCCATAGCCGGGGCAATATTCAAATCATTATCTAAACTCATTTCAAAAGTTTCAATTAATTTATCCATAGTCGAATTGATATCTTCACCTTCGTTTTCTTTTGTTTCTTTCAATTTTAAAACAAAATCTTCGATTCTTTGCAAAGCATTAGTAGCTGCATTTAATCCATCAAAAGTAAAATTCAATTGTTGCCTGTAATGTGTAGATATCAATACATACCTAAGAGCCATTGGTTTAAAACCCTTAGCAAATAAATCTCGTAATGTATAAAAGTTTCCTAAACTCTTGGACATCTTTTTCCCATCAACAAGTAAATGCTCAGAATGCATCCATATATTTACAAATTTTTTTCCCGTAGCTGCCTCGCTCTGTGCAATCTCATCCTCATGGTGTGGAAACATATTATCAACACCCCCTGTATGGATGTCAAACGTCTCAAATTTTCCAGGTATAAATTTTCCAGTTTTAAAAGCATCACTTAGATGTTTCATTGACATTGCTGAGCATTCAATATGCCACCCAGGTCTTCCTTTCCCTAATTCGTCATCATCCCAGAATACATCCCCATCATTCTCATCCCATGCCTTCCATAATGCAAAATCCGCAACATTTTCCTTCTCATATTCATCTTGTTTTACCCTTGCTCCAGATTTAAGCTCATCAATTTTCATATGCGACAATTTTCCATAGTCATTAAATTTTGCAATATTATAATACCAGGATTTATCTTCCCCCTGATAAGCATAACCTTTTTTAATTAAAACCTTAATAATCTCAATCATTTCTAAAACATGTTCAGTTGCTGCAGGATAGACTTCAGCTCGTTCTATATTTAAGATATCAACATCTTCAAAAAATGCTTTTTTATAAGTATCGGTAAACGACTTAAGTTTTTTTCCTTCTTTGATAGAATTTTTTATTGTTTTATCATCAACATCAGTCAAATTCATTACTTGTTTGATTTTATAACCTTTATATTTAAGATATCTCCGAAGTAAATCTTCAAAAACATATGTTCTAAAATTGCCTATATGCGCAAAATTATAGATTGTTGGCCCACAGGTGTACATTCTTACAACATTATCCTTTAACGGTTTAAATTCTTCATCCTTCCTTGTTAACGTGTTGAAAAACTTCATAATAAAATAGTAATTTAACACTAATATTTAAAGCTTTTTCAAATAAAGGATAAAGAACATAGTTCCATAAAGGAGATTTAGTTACTCTGCACAAAAGCGCAAGGCATCTTTGTGGCATAATAAAAAAAGATTAATTTGCGATAACAGAATATTTCAAACGATTTGGCAATATTCACCACATTCAAAGCACAATTGTATTGAAAAAAAATACTTAGAATTTGTTCTACAATCGAGTTAAAATGTCCTTTATTTTTAACCAATCTTTTTGTTGTTGTTCGGCATTTCTGGTTAATCTTGCTCTTAAGGAGGTATGGTACAATGGATAAATCCAAGGTTTTGTTTCAGTTATTACTTCACCAATATTTTCTTTTAATTTAAATTTTTGAAGTTGTTTTGATTCTAGGAATAATAATTTTATTGATTTTAAAGGTATATTCCCCATTGTGATAATTAGTTTAGGTTTCATTATTTCAATTTGTTTTTTTAACCAAAAGTGGCAATTATTAATTTCTTTAATTGTAGGAGCTAAGTCGGTATAATTTTCAAACACGGGATGACAGAGACAGGCGTTTGTAATGTAAACTTCTTTTCTATTTAAACCTGTTTTTAAAAAGCAATCTTTAAAATGATTGGCACTAGGATCATCATTGTTAAAAGAAACAAAACCCGACGCACCTGTTCCAATTCTACCGGGTCGTTCGTTAATGAACATAATCTTTACATTATCTTTTCCATTTTCTGGATCGGGTAAGGGGACCCATATAGGCGCACCTTTATAGCATAATCTACATTTTCTTGCTTCAACAAACATTTCATCAATATTCATAATTCATAAAATGCCTAACAACTATTTAACTTTTATCATAGAAATGCCCGATGTCATGTTAAAACTAAGCAAGGCTATGTTCGTCTTGGAATAAAAAGTTTTTAGTAAATTCAGAGATTTGTTATCGTCCGTCCATAAATCCACACATATCAATCAATTTTGCTCTTGGATAAATTATGCCTGTTTTTTTGGATGTTAAAAAATCAAAAGTATATATTTTGAATGAATCAAATGTTTCTTTGTTTTCATCATAGAACGCCTTAATTTTTAGAAGGGATTTTTTATTAAGAGAATGCAATTTTAAGCTTTTTCTGAAATATTGATCATATGCAGGAATATTAGCAAAAACACCAAGCATAATTTTTGTTACTAAGGTATCACTAGATTTATTTTCTTTTCCAAGCGCATCAATAATTTGTTGTTTACAATTTAATAATAACTTAATGTTATCTGCATTATATTCATTCACATCAATTTTCCACAATGCTGGATTCATCTTTGAAATTGAAACAATGAGATTTATATAATTCTTAACGCTTTTTTCAAGAAGAAAAGACGAGCCTCTCATCATTCCCCAACTCGCCAAATAAAAACCCAATTGCAAACAACTCATTTGAAGATTTTTTTCATCTGCTAATTCATTAAGTTTATTTCTTTTGTAAAATGAATAAAAATAATTGTAACAATAATCAAAAGAAGCATAGCGCTCATCAGGTTTTCTTCCTTTATTTTTGCCATTCCCTTCTAAAAATTGATTTATAGATTTTTTAACATTCATAATTTATCATTAGCGTTTATCCATAATATAAATTTATCGTTAGAGGCTCATGGAACATAACTGGGAGGTTATATATTTCCGTTAGGAACGAAGTTTAGTGTAATGGTCGGCGAAGTCAAAAACCAGGGTGTCTTTAATTTGGTCGAAAGTATTATATGCTTAGTTGCTTTAATAATCAAAATGCCAAAAAGAGCTATTGGACTTAGGGGTTATTTAGGGGAATTGATTTTTCAACAATGGTTAGAGAAAAAATATCCTTGCGTTGAAGGATTTGAAATTATTAAAGAGATTATTCCAGAGGGTGTTTCTAAAAAAGGAGGGGGATATCTTGATTTTGGTGTTGTTAAAGAAGAAAAAATTATTAGAATATATGAAGTAAAAACTCAAGACTATATCTTCGGCAAGGATAGTAGTGTAAATGGTGCCCTTGAATTTATCTGGATGAATAAAAAAAGGGTATTATCCTTTGTAGATAACCAAAATCATTCATACATCACCTCAAAAAATTTTGAAGCATTTTTAATACTCCTTGTTTCACCAAATGAAGAAGGTATTAAGATTATTGGGGAAGAAAACCTTGCGCACATAATCTTGTTTTCTGAATTAGAAATTGAAAGATTTATCAATATCCATAAACTAAAAATAGTTCTGGATACAGATTTGGAATCAGAACTTAATTCAATCAAAAACCCCACACAAGGAAAACGAATTAAACCTGAGTTCTTTAAGCGTAGAGACCAAATTAATAAAGATTGCATATAATTCCTGTTAAATGCCACAAACCGATGGATGAGAGCGTGGCATGGTCGGGGATTTTGAAGAAATTCAAAGGAGTTCAGTTTGGTAAAAACCTATTTTTTTAACTTTGGCCATCGATTATATCCAATGGAAAGGTTATTTGATTTATATTTTAAAATAAATTCAACTTCTTTTTTATTAACTTCTTCTTCAGAAGTATTTTCGGATTGCCAAAGTATTTCTCTTCTTATGGTAAAATCTTTTTTTTCTTTATCACTAAAATCTTTTTCAAGAATTTTACTGTTTGGACTTCCAAAATACCTAAATGTTCCAGTTAAATCTTTTCCAATATAGATTTTACCATTTGGATAAGTTATTTTATAAATCCATTTCATGATCAATAAAGGAAGGAGAATGAATATAAATGTTTCTTATTTTTGCCAGATTGAATTGCAATTAATCGACGTTGAACGACTAAGACGGGGTCTGAAGCGAGCGAGTGAAACGAGCGAAGGTTGCCTCTTTCTTCGTTTTTGTATCTTTTAAGTTTGAGACCCTTTTGCTTAATGTAAGGTTAGATGAACTCCACCTAACAAACACGCACGAATTAATTTTATATTCTGTTTAATCAAATTTCTTCATGAAATGCAGAACCATAATCAAACTTAAGATTTGGAACAAAAAAGAACTTAGTCGTATGCTTAACTATCATATTAATGCAGTTATGGGGGTTAATTTTGTTTTCAAAAAACAAAGGCAAAAATAAATTTAATCTGCACCATCGGATTTATAGTACAGAATGAACTTTGATTTTAGTCCAGTTTACATAAAATAGTAATTTAACCCAAATATATAAATTTATTTAAAATAAACAAAAAGATAGCCAAAAAACAAAAGGGCCATATTAACCACATTGAATCGTTTGCTATTGTACCAAGGCAGGAAATCATAACTTTTATTGCTAAAAGGATATAAAATTTTTGTAGCCCAAAACCCCTCATGACTAAATACATCTAATATAACATGTATTCCCCACCCCAATAACACAGTAAAAAACATTTGTAATCCAAAAATAAGCCCTACAACCAGACTAAAGAATAATATAAACGGTATGCTATGAAATAAGAAATAAAATTTGTTAATTATCCAGGGCGTATTTTGTATCATATCTTTTGTTGGAGAGACCATATTACCCAAATTACGGTAGGCCTTTTTAAAATGATAAATCCAAAAGGGAATATAGCTTATATCTGGAAAAAGACTGAATATTAAAAAATATTTAATATTTAATGCATGGACTAAACCAAATTTAACTGCAAGATAAACCCACAGCAAATGGCTTAAAGGATCCATAATAGGGATACGCCCTAACAGATATATAAAAATTGCTGTTTTTGCGTAAATTTTGCGATTTTTATCCCATGAGAAATATAAACTCGGGCTATATAAAAAAGTCCATGATTATAGAAATAATATTAGCTACATTCATAGGCGCATTATTGGGAATTATCACAGGCATAACTCCAGGTATACATATCAATCTTGTATCCGTTTTAATCTTAACTTATTCTCATTTTATTTTGAAATATACAGATCCATTAATTCTTTGCATTGTTATAATTGGGATGTCCATAACGCACAGTTTTCTTGATGTTATACCCTCTATTTTTTTAGGTGCGCCAGATGAAGCAACTGCTTTGGCAATTCTTCCAGGTCATCGTATGCTTTTAGAAGGCAAGGGCTATGAAGCAATAATGCTCACAACAGTAGGTTCATTAGGTTCATTATTGCTAACGGTTGCAATTATCCCTTTATTCCTTTATTCCATTGATTATATCTATGAACTATTAAAAGACTATATCGGTGTTATTTTATTATTCTGCTCAATTTATTTGATTTATAAAGAGCCGCACTCGAGATATTGGGCTTTTATTGTCTTTATTCTCTCTGGAATATTCGGATTAGCAGTATTAAATTATCCTCCATTAAAAGAGCCCTTGTTTCCTTTGCTTTCGGGCCTTTTCGGAATAAGTACATTGGCTACAAGTATCTCTGATAATGTTCGAATTCCAAAACAGGATTATTCTCTAAATAAAATGGATTCTAATGTAGGCCTCAAAGCAATTTTAACCTCTACATTTATGGGTAGTATTGCCTCATTTATGCCGGGTTTGGGTCCTTCTCAAGTTGCAATTTTAGGTTCACAGATAACAAAAAATTTGAAAGATAAAGGTTTCTTGATTTTAATCGGTGGTCTAAACACAGTAAATATGATTGTGAGTTTTGCAACTCTGCAGGCAATTGAAAAGGCAAGGAACGGGGCCGTTATAGTTATGTCTAAAATTATCCCTATAATCTCCACAGAAATTTTAGGAATATTCTTAGCCGCAACATTAATAGCGGCCTTACCTGCAACTTTCTTAACGATAAAACTTTCTAAGCTTTTCGCATCAATTCTAGAAAAAACGAATTATAAACTCATTTGCATAATAATTTTAATAATGATATCTTCATTGGTTATTTATGTTTGCGGATTCATAGGTCTGTTTATTCTTGCAGTTTCAACCTCAATAGGTTTAATCCCCTCGAATAAGGGCATCGGAAAAAATCACCTTATGGGCTGTTTATTATTGCCAATTATGCTTTATTTTCTGCTCTAGAATAAGAATATTTATAAATTGAAAAAACAACAACTAAATAAGTTACATTTAAAGAGGTAAACAAAATGAATTACAATCCTTTGGGGTGGTTTAGTAAGGGTAGGATTTATCAGGCCAAGCGCAAAACTAAGAGTCAACAGCAAGATCTCTCAAATGAAAGGCTTACAGCAATGGAGCAACAGATTGATGAACAATTAAGGCATTATGAAATTAATCATGAAATTGAGAAGAAATATTTTAGAAATGCTATAAGTGAAGTAAAGGGTATGAGTACTTATTTTAAAACACTCATGCGAACAGGGAAATTAAAACCAAAGGATACTGAAAAAGTTACTAAATACTTTACAAATATTATTGAAGATTTAGATAAAAGTGTAAAAAGTTCAAAAAAGGGGTTAGAGGGAAAAATCTCCATTATTGTATTCGGTGCAGGGCTCATTACATTGGGCTCTTTGATGGGGATAACAACAACAACCGGAATGTCAATAATAAATAATAACCCTATATCAGGTATACCTTTCTATAGTGGTCTAGCTGTAATTTTAGGAATCTTCTTAGTTCTCTTTGTCAGCATGATTAAAGAAAATTATAGAAAAAATTAAGCTTGTTTTTGGCACCAGTTTCCTAAACAAACCTGTTTTTCAGGATCAACTCCAAACACCGAGTCTATTCTGTCTTTCAATATTGCTAAAGTCTGATTTAAATAAGGAGAAAGTTTGTAGTTCTTGGCCAATTGTAAGGAATAGTCCAAATACTTAACGACAGACCCTTCTGGGATCGTAAAGATTATCTTTCCGCCGCACTTAGGACATTTTCCAGCTAAAGGCACCCTTCTAAGAATCTCATTGCAATTAACGCATCTAAGCTGCTGCTGAGAATATTTTCTCAAGCAACCTTTTATGTCCCGTAAGAAATGTCTCTCTATAAGCAGTCTTGCCACATCAGATTCATCTACTGCCCTTATTTTTTCAGCTAATGCCATTTGCTTAGCAACCTTCTCGCCCATTGAAGGTATGGTCTTATAAGCACTTACTCTAACTCCTTCATTTATGTCTGTTGTGTGATGAGTAAATCCTAGACCCTCATATTGCTTAGGTTTATTCAAATTATCTCCATATCTTTCTATTTTTACCTCATAAGGTTTCTTAAATTGTTCAGCGGCCTCATAGAATTCCAAAGGATAATCCCAGGCAACGTCCATATCAAATACCATATCATCTACTTCAGATGGTATTAAATTAGAAGTCAAGACCAAAGGTGCATCCTGTGTAACACCTCTTCTGTTTGGTAGAAATTGCCTTGAAAAATTTAATAAGGCATCCATTAAAAGCATAACCCCAGCTTCATCACCATCGCATTGATAAGTCATTATATTGTTAGGAATAATCTTATGCCCTTCAACATTCAAGCAATAGGTTTCTTCCTCACCGTCTTCCTCGATTGAAATAATTTTGGGATAAACATACATATCATTATGCTTGATTTTCATTCCATAAGGCCTTGTCTTTTTGACAACCTCTTCTAATATTTTTTGTTTTCTTTTAAGCCCAAATCCAATTTCTCTAAAAAAAGTAGTTACATATGTGCTTGTAAAAATTAATTTAGTAATTCCAAATTTAGGTATTTTTCTTTGTTTTTTAATATAAAATTCTCTGACTTTCGGGCCTGGTTCTTTTTTATAATAGTATCTTCGAGTATAAATTCCAAATTGGGCAAGACATAATTCAAGTCCAAAGATTAATTCATCGCTTATTGAATCGCAGGTAACTCTTGCGTCAGTCAAGCTTACAGAGCCATCACCATCAAAATAGCCTGTCAAAAAATATCCTAACTTATCTTTGGGTAATGTAAATATCAAAGAAGGAACTCTCTTTTCTTGGGCGTTTGAACCGCATTGTAAATGATTCATGAACAGTTCATATAACAATCTGCTTGAGAAAGTTACCCGTTCTTTATTGATATAACTTGGTTTAAGCCCAAAATATCTAAAACAAATATTTACTATTTTTCCTCTTATCTCTTTTTCCGAAGCAGCAAAATCAACTTGGTAGTAACCCTTACCGATAATCTTCTTTCTTGAAAATCCTTCTGCGATATATAATCCAATTAACCATAAAAGATTTTTGTCCAGATTAATAATGGGTTCAATCAGAACATTGTCCCTTTTGGCAGATAATTTAGCTTTGCTCAAATCCAGCTTATAAAATTGAGAGATCTGCTCAACAAAATCAAGAGAAAAACTGTCTCGTAGTAAAGAATTGTCTAAAAGAGATTTATTTACATGCAATAGTTGTCTTGTTCTTGAACGGCTACCTAATTGTTCAACAATCTTTTGAATCTGGTTAGAAATCCCCTTTACCATGACATCTGATCTGCCCTTAAAGATATCAAATAAGTTAAGAGATTGAATATTTTTTTCAGTAAGTCCTATATTGGGTGAAATCAAAACCTCATCGCTTATTTTAAAATCAGCTGCAAATTTCTTAGTTATTTTTCCATTTTCATTCACGCAGAATTTATGATCTTTAGTTGTTCTGATTATTCGTCCATCTTCCAAGGTAATTTTCAAAATTTTACTTTTAATATGCTTGGTGAAGTCTATTATTTTAACTTCTTTTATGCACTTAGATTCAGAATCAAATCCCAATGTTTTATATCCTTTTACTTTTACTGCTTTAGTTCCGAATAAATCAACTTTTTTTATTGGATTTAATTTCTCAACAACTTTTCCGATTTCTGTAAAAGACCACTTCTTACCGTCAAAAATCGGCAGTCTAGTTTCATAAGCTAAACAATCTCTCCTCATAATGCTGTGCAATAAAGGATGAGCTAAAAACCCTTGTGTCTTAGAAAATCCTATTATCCTAACAACAATTCCAGCAGAAGTGTGTGGGCTCAAAGCAATACCCAAATGGCCCACAATGTCATATTCAGTTTTCAATTTGTAAAATGGTTCTTTTTTGTATAGGTTAACCAATAATTCATCTATAAATAAAGCAATCCTAAAAAAGACCTTGCTTGCTGGCTCATCAGTCCCATCTTCTATTCCTGGGAGAATGACATCCTGGCATCTTAATTCTAATATCTGATTTATCTCAGTAAGTTCTTTGCCGTATATATCTTTCTCGTATCCAATCTCTTTAAGTTTCTCGATTGACGTTCCTATCTCTTTGGGTTTAAAATGAGTTATTGTCATCTCAGACATATCATATCTCGTCGTTCCTTCTTTATTCACAAAAATATTATTTTTTGCTCTCAAAATCATTTTTAGCAAATGTTCGGGTGTCGCATCTTTATTGCTTGAACCCCTTATCCCTTTAATTAATTTTGGAGCATTCAACAAACCGGCTAATTTCATAGCACTTCTGAAATATCTTGAAATATCAATTTCCTGTTTCTTGAAGCTAGCAACCTTATGATCTCCGCATTTTTCTCCATCAATTAGTTTATCGCAGTTTATGCAATAATGTTTCTTTGTAGTCTTACTGCCACATTGATCACATATAGGATATATTGTTTCGGCAGCGCAGGAATTACAAAAATAAACAGGATAGTCTGCTTTCACTTTGCCAATTTCTAATGCAGATTGTATGGATCTTAATCTGCCTCCTTCTTTTCCAATACTAAATAGCCCATGAGGATCCCCGGTCATTTTTCGCATCTTTGCTTTTTCAGGCCTCCCCATTCTTGCACCAATAAAATATCCTGATTTATCCTTTACTATAACTGGGCACAACCGATTGACAATCTCCAAGGGTAATCCTTCTATGACCTCTTGAAATCTTGCAAAATTAGTCATGCTTTCATTGAAACCTAATTGAAAAGCTAATGCAAAGGCTTCATTTTTTTCAAGAATAACATATTCTTTTCCTATAGCTTTATGAGGGATTCCAAGTAATTCCATTATCCTCTTTGGTTCCTCTTCATAAGGTAAAATTATCTTCACAACTTTTCCTTTCTCATGATTTACCACAGATTTAACAATCCAGTCTAAAAACATTTTAAATTGATCAAAACGAATATTTTTCCAATGATAAGTATATCTTGGATGAAAAGGTATTTTTGTATCTAAAGAGATTTTCACTGCATCTTCTACAGGAATTTTATATTTTATCGGATTTTCAAGCAGTTCCTCATTGACTTTGTAATTGCTTTCATTAAGATATTTTTTTAAATAAAGTATCCACCATTCTTCACAGAAACCTGCTGGTAACAAGGTATGTCCTCTGTTTAAGAAATCGCCATAATTAATTAGTATATCTCCCAAATAGATTATTTCTTGTATATTCTTTAAAACACTTTTTGCCTGCTCTGCCGATTCTAGGTAAATTACAGTTCCGTCTTTTAACTTTACGATAGGGCCCTCCATATAATCGCATGCAGACAATGTTGTGGATTTTCCCGGTCTTTCTGTCCTTAATTGGGACCCTATTGCTAAAAATTCATCTAGTACAACCATAGTTGCAGGATGTATTGCATCAGAAGAAAATCCCGATGTTCTGCATCTTCCATATCTTAATCTAAACCCTCCATTAGCCAAAGGATATGCAAAAATAGGTCTGCCTCCAACCAAATCTTTCAAGTAAGTTCCATCAGGAGAAACTTTTGCTTCGCTTGTTGTTTTAGCTTTTGCAAGCTTTGATTTTATTTCACTTTGCAATTTTACAAATTCTTCCATAAATATCCAATGTTCCATATTGAAATCTTTACACCATTTAGAAAACTTTGTCCAGAATTTTTTTCCTTTTTGAGTTAACCCTTCTCCAATTACAAGACACACTCCATTTCTTAACCTATTTGTTTCTATTCTTGGCAAATCTTTATAATTGCTAACCTCAAATTTTTCAGAAGGATCTCCATCAATCTGCAGAGGCAAATGACTAACCATAAAGGAAATTTCCTGTTCACTTGGGAGATATTGTAGGTTTGTTACCCTTTCATGAAAATCATAAAGTTCTGTAACCATTCTTTTAACTTCTATCTCACTTGGATCATAAGGTTCGTATCCCATATTAACTCGAATATAATCACACACTGCGGCAAAAACACATGTGGCAGTAGTTCCGGCACTTCTAATTGGTCCAGAGAAAAAAAGTGCAAAATATTCTTTTCCGTCTTTTCTCTTTCTTATTTCTAATTTGACAAACCCCTCAAGAGGAGAAGAAACAACCCCGTTGGTTATATATGCAAGACCCACCCTCATTCCTGTTTCCATTGCTTCTCTTTTATCTTTAAATTTACAGAATTTTTCTTGCGCAACTTCTAAGGCAATTTGCATAGAAATTCTCCAGTCCTGTACGCCGTGTTGTTTTTCCAAATCACCAATTCTTTCTACAACACCTGAATTTTTTATTTGTGGCATTATTACAGAAATTAGTCCTTCTACTCTTTCAGCCATATTCTTTGCCAAAGGAATGCAGGTTTTATCTGGATCTATTCCCAAATCTTTAATATCTTGTGCTACATCATAGCAGCTTTTTACACCTGCATTTATTCTATTGAAATAAGTTTTCATTACCAAACCTCAGAATTTTTATTTCTCTCGTTTTCAAATTTACTACAGGCACCCTAGAAGGTTCAGGGTTATGTCCTACTTTTTCCTGAAAATTTGTCTTTGATTGCCAGCAGCTTCCGCATATTAAAGAAATATTATTATAATTGCTTACATTAGTTTTATGAATGTGGCCTGTAACAAAAAAATCAGGGACAGTTTTTATGATTAATGGATCCTCTTCATTATCCATGAAATATAGTGTTGATGCATATGTTGGAGCTAGATGTCTCTTTTGTAATAAAAATTTCATTATCAAATCTGCTCTGTCATATCCTCCCCCTTCTCTTATTGAATCAACATTTGAAACATAGCTGTCAAAACTATATCCATGATACATAAGCACATCAAATCCCGGAAAATAATCTGTTTTATGTATATTTATGATTGCAGGATTGCTAACTAAAATAACATTGCTCATTTTTGTCAAGGGTTCAGTAAATTGATTTATTAATGCCGGTTGTGGTTCACCTATTCTTACGGCATCGTGATTTCCCGGACAGATGATTATATGCACATCTTTTCTTATTTTATTCAAATATTCAGCACAGGTTTTATATTGTTCTGCAATATCTTTTATATTTAATTCGTTCTCCTGTGAAGGATAAATTCCAACGCCATCAACAATGTCTCCGGCCACAAAAAGGTATTTTATTCGTCTTGCAAATTGTTTTTGTTTTTCTGAACCGACATTTCCGTTAAGCCAATCAATAAATCGCTCAAAATCTTCAGGAAGAAACATTTTAGACCCAACATGAATATCAGAAATGAAGGCCGCGCAAATTTCATCAGGAGATTTTTTTAGTTCTTTTGTTAAAGGTACATCTGGATAAATTATTTCGCTAGAAAAAACAATTTTATCTCCTATTGAACCTATAACCCCGATTACTTCATCTAAAATGATATTTTTAGCAATTTCTTTTCTCTCTTTATTAATTAGAACTTTTATTTTTCCTGTTAAATCTTCTATTTCCAATATAAAATGTCCATTCTTTGTCTCTTCCTTACTGCTTACTAAACCAATTATAGCAACTGTTTCTTTCAATTGTTTGTTCCATAATCTATTTATAGAAATTACATTTGCCAATTCAGGCCTTCTCATTAGCAGATTACTTAATGTTTCATACCTTTTTCTAAAATATGAAACAAAATGAGATATGTCCTTTTTCTTTGTTGCTTTATTATAATTAAATATTATTTCTACCTTTGTTTTAACATCAATAAGGTTATTGCTTTCATCCTCCGGAATTGTTTCTATTTTAGTATAAGAATTTAATAGATTTTCATCTATTAAATTATTCTGAAGAAAGTCAGGAGTAATTAATACACCTGCTTTTATCAATTCTGTAACTATCTCTTGCTTAGATTTCATAAATTTAATCCTTCTTTAAGTAATTCAATCAATTTAGGCACGGATTGTGAGGGCATCGCTAAAGAAATTTTTCTTGTTCTTCCCCCTCTGCCTCTGCTCATCACTTTTGCATTTATTATACCTTGCATATCTAATTCTGCAATTATATCTGAAACTCTCCTTTGTGTTAATGGAGCAGCTGCAACTTTTGAACAGTATTGAATATATTTATTATATATCTCTCCAGTAAAAACAGATCTATCTGAACTCTCTGAACAAGCTTCAAATATAGAAAATAATGTTAATTTATGCTGTTTTGGCTGAGTTTTAATAGAATCAAAGATTTTATCTCTATCAATTTTATCTTCAGCATCATCTATGTTTGTTATCATTATTTTTGTTTGATTTTGTCTTTCTGCTAATTCAGCCGCTACTCTTAAAAGATCTAAGGCTCTTCTCGCATCTCCGTGTTCTTTCGCTGCATGAGCTGCACATTTTTCAATCACTCCATTGTCAATTACATTTTTTCTAAATGCAATATTTGCTCTTTCTCTAAGGATATTTTGCAATTGTAATGCATTATAAGGTGGAAATACCATTTCCTCTTCACTTAGGGAACTTCTTGCTCTTGGATCAATATTATCCAAAAAGGTTAAATCGTTAGATATTCCTATTAATGAAATTTCACTTTCTTTTAAATCGGCATTAAGTCTAGGTAATTTATATAAAATACTTGCCCCAATTTTTCTTACCAATTCATCAACTTCGTCTAAAATTATTATTAATATTACTTTTTTTTCTTCAAGTAAATGTTTAAATTTATCAACTATCACATCAGTAGGTAATCCTGTATCAGGCAAATCTGCAAAACCAAATTCCTTACAAAGTTGTGCAAAAAGTCTATATTCTGTATCTGCTTTGTTGCCTATTTTACAATTAATATAGAAAACCTTTAGATTAAGGCTATTTTTTAAAGAGATATTAGCCATATTTTCCGTAACATATTTTGTAACTAAAGTCTTCCCTGTTCCTGTTTTCCCGTAGATAAATACATTAGAAGGTCTTTCTCCTTTTAATGCTGGCGCGAGTATACCTGCCAATGAATTTATTTGTTCTATTCTATGAGGTATATTAGTAGGCGTAAAACCCGATTGAACTGCTTTTCTATCTAAAAAAATAGATTCCTTACCCATATACTCTTCAAAGAAATTTGTTAAACTATCTTCCACCAAATTGCCTCACCCCTTTAAATTAGTTTTATTGAAATATATAAATAATATCAAAGCCAAAAAGCCATTTTTAAAAATAAACTCTCTGACCTATATTTCCTTTGGAATAGATATAGAAACAAACTTCTATAAATAACTTATGTTACTACTTCATATAAAGAGCTCCTCTTCTTGTGGAAACTGTTTGATAGTTACAGCATATAGAATATATATTATAATAAAATAAATATATTATATATTATATAATATAGAAAAATTTAAAAAAGAAATAATAATATAAAAAATCTAATTATTGAATATACTACTACTACAACTTGTTTAAATCACTTTTATTATATTATTAGTTATAATTAAAATTTATTATTTTTATCTTAATTCCCTCAAACTCATTCCTTTTTTCATAAGAGATAAAAAATAAGATTTTTTCCAAAAGAAATAAAGCAATTAAAAAATTATTCAAAAAATATAATTAAATCTCCATAAGAACTCAAGGAGGGAGAGAGGCCCCTATTGCCCTTTTAACAATCATTTCCTTTAGAGATTCTAATGTTTTCTTATCATTGGCGTTTATTTCCATTATTTCATACTCTTTAAGTCTATTCTTCAAAAATAATATATTTTCTCCAGTGGAAATATCTATCTTATTTATCATAACTTTTAATTCAATTTTTGGAAAATTTCTCAATATTGTCGAAAAATGTTTTAATTGTACTTCTAATTCATAACCTGAACTTTCAGAAGCATCAAATATATAAACAATCATTTTTGTCAAATATTTTAAAACTAAATATGCCTGTTTCTCTATACTATTCATTTTATCATATTCTCGGTCTAAGGTGCCTGGATTATCAATCATTTGAACTTTTATACCTTCATTTTTTATATACCCTAACATCAATCCTTTTGTTGTAAAGGCATAATTCTTAACTTCTGCACTAGATCCAGTCAAACTATTTAATAGAGTACTTTTTCCAACATTAGGCATTCCACATATACTTACAGTATACATCTCTTTTATTGCGGGGAAATTTCTTATCTTTTTGAAAGCTTCATCTAAAAATTTTACATTTACTTTGACTTTCTTTATTAAAGATCCAATTCTACCTAAATATCCTTTTTTTATCGTTAAAATATGTTTTTCATTTCGAGATTCTTCGATTTTAAAAGAAGCCTCCTTGCTTAATTGGTTTATTTTCTTTGTTAACCAGGAGATACGGCCCAAATTTTCATGTAATTTCTCAGCACCTATATTATTGTTTATTAATTCTAAATAGAAATCATTTAATTCTTGGGTTTTAGGCATATTTTCTAACATTTTATTAAAATCTTCAAATAACATATCTCTTATTATCCCAATTCTTTTTAACTCCATTTTTTTAATATATTCTCTTTTATCTTTGATATGTATTCTGAATTTAGCCTTAAGACTTCTTCTAATAGCTTTATCCAAATAAAATTGAGAATCTTCTAATTTAGGCATATTTTTGAAATTCATAGCTTTTCTTAATCTCTTCGCCTATTTAAACCTTTTTTAATAAATATTATAGAACAATAATGTTTATTAATCACTTTTACCACTTTATATCCATGAATGTCTTGTTAATTGCAATTATCTTGGTTGTTGCGCTGATAACTGTAGAATTTATTAGGCATTATTTTGTCAGATACGCCTTTTATTTATTTATCATCGTCCTGATTCTTTTTGTTGCCTTGAATTATCTCTCTTATAGTAATACTATCGATACAGAAAATGATTTCCTTGCAACAGGTTTTGCAATCATCGAAAAAATATCTGAAGCAGCAGACAGCATAAGTTTTTCAAATTTTGAAAATAATCCTTATTTTAATATCAGAAATCTTTATAAATAACATACCTTTAGTTAATGATTAGGAGGGGATTTTATGGCTGAAGATGATAAGAAATATTCCAAGCAATTGATGAATAAAACCGTTGTTACAAAGTCAGGTAAAAGGTTTGGTGAGGTTAAAGATTTAGTATTTGATACAAGGACAGGTGAATTAATTCAGCTCGTTTTGAAAAATTCTACAGATTATTCAACGAATCTTGAACTGGAAAAAGATCGAAATAACAGTCCACTAATACCATTCAGTGCAGTTATCGCTGTAGGTGATTTCGTCGTTGTTTCAGAAGAAGATATAATTTAACAATAACTTTTTTAAACCTATCTGTTTTCTTTTATTATAATGAAGTACAATACCACTGCCGACATCAATATTTCTGATCGTATACTAGATCAGATTATCGGCCAAAATGAAGCAATTTCCCTTCTTAATAAAGTAGCCCAGCAAAGAAGACACCTTTTGCTCATAGGTGAACCAGGAACAGGAAAATCCCTTATCGGTCAGGCATTAGCTGATTTATTACCTAAAGAAAAGCTTGTTGATATTATGGCCTTACCAAATCAAACAGATGAAAATCAACCACTTATAAGAACAGCACAAAAAGGTAAAGGTCAAGAAATTATTTTTAAAGCAAAGCTTCAATCTGCTTCATCTACAAGAATATGGAATATATTTATTATGTTTCTGCCTATGATTATTTTAGGTTTCTTTTATTATTATTGGAAAAAAGGAGAATATAGCGATGTTATATTTGCGGCAGGGATAATAAGCAGCCTATTAATTACAGGAATAGCAATGTTTTCTTTAAGTATGAGTAAACGCATGAATAGCAATAAAATTCAAGTGCCTAAATTAGTTGTTGATAACTCTGAAACAAAACACGCCCCTTTCATTGATGCTACAGGGGCTCATGCAGGCGCTCTTTTAGGTGATGTGTTACACGATCCTTTACAATCAGGAGGATTAGGAACCCCGCCTCATGAGAGGGTTATTTCAGGGATGATTCATCGTGCAAATAAAGGCGTCCTTTTCATTGATGAGATTGCTATATTAGAAGTTCATTCTCAACAAGAGCTTCTTACTGCATTGCAGGAAAAAAAACTTCCAATTACAGGTCAAAGTGAACGTTCTTCTGGTGCAATGGTTCGCACTGAACCCGTACCATGTGATTTTATTTTAATTGCTGCAGGAAATCTTGAAACATTGAAGAATATACATCCTGCATTAAGATCAAGGATAACAGGTTATGGTTATGAAATTTATATGAATACAGAGATGGAAGATAACCCAATAAATAGATTTAAAATTGCCCAATTTGTTGCTCAGGAAGTTAAGAAAGATGAAAAGATACCGCATTTCAAAAAAGAAGCTGTCGAAGTAATAATAGATGAAGCAAAAAGGATGTCTGGTAAAGCAGGTAAACTTACAGTTCGTTTCAGGGCTCTTGGTGGTTTAGTCAGAGCCGCTGGTGATCTTGCAAATAATGATAAATCGAAATATGTTGAAGCTAAGCATGTTCATGATGCAAAAATATTTGCTCGTTCATTAGAGAAGCAAATAGCAGACAAATATATTGTGAATAAGAAAGAGTATGAAATAATTAGAGTTACAGGCACAGAAGTGGGGCGTGTCAATGGTCTTGCAGTTATAGGTGATACAGTAAATGCTTCTTTTTCTGGGATTTTATTGCCAATAGAATCTGAAGTAACAATAGGGGGAAAAAAAGCTGAGTTTATTGCAACGGGAAAATTAGGAGAAATTGCAAAAGAGGCAGTAAAAAATGTTTCAGCAATTATCTTGAAAATGTTTGGAGAAGATATCAAAGAGAAACATGACATTTATGTTCAGTTCATTCAAACTTATGAAGGTGTCGAAGGAGACTCTGCTTCGATTGCTGTTGCTACTGCAATAATCTCTGCATTGAAACAAGTTCCCGTAAGGCAGGATACAGCAATGACTGGTTCATTATCCATTCGCGGTGAAGTCATGGCTGTAGGAGGTGTTTCAGCAAAAGTTGAAGCAGCAGTCGATGCTGGAATAAAACGAGTTATAATTCCCCGAGCAAATGAGAAAGACGTTTTGTTAAGTGAGGATAAAAGAAGCAAAATCAAATTAATTCCTGTTTCAATGATATCTGATGTGTTAAAAGAAGCATTAGATTGGAAAGGAAAAGAATCAATCCTTAATAAGATAAAATAGATAATTTTTTATATTCTTAATATTTCCTCGTGGCTATGCAAAGACCAGATAAAATAACTTACTACTTAAACATTGCCAAGGAAGTTTCTAAAAGAGGCACTTGTCTTCGCAGAGTATATGGTGCTGTCTTAGTAAAAGATGATTTTATTCTTGCAACAGGGTATAATGGTGCCCCAAGGACATTAGATAATTGTTGTGATCGTAATTTTTGTATTAGGAATAAATTAAAAATTCCTGCAGGCCAGAATTATGAAAAATGTCGTAGTGTTCACGCTGAAGTTAATTGCATTATTGGCGCTGCTACATCAGGAACATCAATAAGGGGTTCAACTATGTATCTCTTTGGATGGGATTGGGAAAAGAAAGAGATTGCAAGGCAGAATAAACCATGCAGTATGTGTGCCCGTGTATTAATTAATGCCCAAATTAGTAAAATTATTTGCAAATCTCAAAATGGCTATGACATATTGGAGATATCAGACCTTAAAGAAATAGCAGAACAGTTCATGAATAGTTCATAAACCTTTTAAACATTCATTCATTCATTATTCATATGATTATTGGTATAACTGGATTGGCTCGTTCAGGAAAGGATTTGGTTGCAAATTATTTTGTTGAGAAATACAAATTTATCAAATTAAATATGAGTGATATTCTTAGAGATGAGCTTATCTCAAAACAGTTAGAACCAACCAAGGTTAATATGTCTAATCTCGGCAATGAATGGAGAAAAAAATATGGCGCAGATATCATAATGATTAGGGTTCTTGAGAAAGCAAAATCATTCAAGGATATAGTCATAACCGGAATAAGAAGCCCAGAAGAAATCTATTTTCTTAAAAAGAATGCAAAGGAGGTTCATATAATCAGCATTGAGTCATCAAAAGAGCTAAGATTCAAACGTAAGAATGAATTAGATCCAAACACAAAAGATAAATTTTTCTTAAGAGATGAAAATGATATGAAAAATAAAGGCCTTGACAAAGCGATAAACCTAGCAGATAGACATATAATAAACGATTCAACAGTTCACGAACTATTCATTAAACTTGACAAGCTCATTAAAAGTTTAAGACATCAACAACCTTAGCCATATCTTTCTTTTCTATTAGTAATATTGTATCCGTATAACAGCTTAAGGTTTCTAAAATATTTATTCCATGGTCCCCAAAAAGAGAATATATATAAGACATTATTCCTGGCACATGTTCTATTAATACCGGACTTCTTATTATTATCTCAACCAAATCCTTATGTTTTTTTACAATTCTGTTTCCGAAGATCTTATCTACTTCAGGTAGGTATTCCTCATTAGTTATAAGTGTCAGATGATTGACACCCAATATAGCATTGAAAACTTCAGCATGATTCATTATTTTTTCTCTTACTTTTGCTTCATTTTCAAAATATATTTCTTTTTTCATCACTACTGCAACAAGTTTGCTTTTGACATCAATTTTGCTTTGCTTCATTATATCCTTAACCCGGATATCATTATTTTCCTTTTTTATTTTCCTCTGCAGTCTTCTTAAAGAAATTAATAAAGCATCAAAGCTTAAATGAATATCAGCATCTTTCATTATTGCTCTTGCAAGCTTAGAATAATTTATCATATCTTTATTCAAACATTCTTTTATAGAGGGGTGTTTTCTTACATAATCTTCAGCTATTTTTGCAAAGTTCATAACATGAAAAAGAATAATGTACTTATATTTAAATGTTTTGTTTAAGACAACCATGTCTTTTTTTAGACTAAAGTTTCTATATTCCTTTGGATTTGTTGGTTTATAGCCCGTAAGGATGCATTTTAATAGATTTTTACAACTTTCGCTTAAAAACTTTTGGCAAAATTGTTATATTCTGATCTTATTCAACGGACATTATTTTCTACAATATTCGTCTTTTATTAATTAATCGGTCGTCCAATATTTACGCCGAATCAACAAGTTTAAATATAATTAAGGCCTACCTAATTCTATGAATTTCAAGCTTGAGATAAGGAAAATCTTAGAACCTCAAATTGGTAAGGAATTTGATATAGAAATTCCTCCAAATCCTGAAATGGGGGATTTCGCGTTGCCTTGTTTTACATTGGCAAAAACTTTCAAAAAGGGACCAAATGAAATTGCACAAGATATCCTTAAAAAAATAAGACCTACAAAATATATTTCTGAGATTAAAGTGTCTGGCCCATATCTCAATTTTTTTATCAATAAATCCTTTTTGATAAAAGAAACCCTGCAGGAAATTTTTAAAAAGAAAGGCAGGTATGGCGCACATAAGAAAAATAAAGAACGAGTTATGATAGAATATTCACAGGCCAATACACATAAAGCATTTCATGTAGGGCATATTCGCGGGACCTCTCTCGGGGAATCATTGGCAAGAATTTTGAAATTTTATGGTTTTAGTGTTGTTCAGGCTAATTATCAAGGAGACACAGGGGCGCATGTGGCAAAATGGCTATGGGCTTATTTGAAATACCACAAGGGTGAAACTCCCCCCAAGGTAAATTTGGAAAGTTGGATAGCCAATATTTATGTAGAGGCCGTTAAGAAATTAGAAGAAGTGCCTGCATTTCAGGAAGAGGTAAATAAGATCAATCTTCATCTTGAGAATAAATCAGATAAATCTTTAATTAAATTGTGGTCAAAAACAAGAAAATTAAGTTTAATTGCCTTTGAAAAGATATACAGAGATTTAGGTGCACATTTCGATTACTATTTCTTTGAACGAGAAGTTGAAAAAAGAGGGCGAGAAATTGCGTTAGAGTTATTGAAAAAAGGCATTGCTGAAGAAAGTGATGGGGCCGTTATAATCAATCTAGAAAAATATAGTCTGGGGGTTTGGGTTCTTCTGCGTAAAGATGGCACATGCCTTTATTCCGCAAAAGATTTGGCTCTTGCAGAGTTAAAATTCAAGAAATACAAGATTGACCGAAATCTTTATGTGGTTGGTGCGGCCCAATCATTGCATCTTAAACAGCTTTTTAAGACATTGGAACTCATGGGGTTCAAGAATGCTTCGAAATGTTATCACCTTTCATTTTCAGAAGTTCGTTTGCCTACAGGTAAGATGTCTTCTCGTACAGGTCAGAATGTTCTTTATAGTGATATGAAATCAACGCTTATCAAATATGCATTAAATCAGGTAAAAAGTAGGCATGAAGACTGGGCTGAAAAGAAGATTAATGAAAGTGCTAATAATATTGCAATAGCTGCGCTTAAATTTAATATGCTTGCCCCAGATAACAACAAACTTATTATTTTTGATTACGAAAAAGTCTTAAAATTTGAAGGAGATACCGGACCATATGTTCAATATGCTCATGCAAGAATCTGCTCAATATTAAAGAAGTCAAAACTTGCGATTTCAAATCCAAAATACGATTTACTTGATACCGAAGAAGAATCCAATCTAATAAGGCAATTATCTATTTTTCCACAAATTGTTTTAGAGGCAGAAAGGGCATACAAACCCAACATAATTGCTAATTATGCATTAGAACTGACAAGGAAGTTCAACAAGTTCTATGAATTACACAAGGTCCTTACAGATTCTGAAGATTTGTCTCGTGCCAGATTAGTTCTAATTTCCGCAGTAAAACAGGTTTTAGCTAATTCTTTATACCTTTTAGGCATAGATGCTCCTAGCCATATGTAGAAAGGTTTAAATAATACATATCTGACTTTGTAAACAACAAATTAACAGGGGGAGATAAATATGCCAATGATTGGTTTTAATTATACAGAGCTTTTAGTCAAGCGCGATAAGCCATTATCAAAAGACCTAAAGATAGAAAACAGCTTAGGTATTATTAAGGTCGAAGATCATAAACTGCCATTAGCTGGAAGCGAATCTTCTGTGGTTAAGGTGGATTTTGAATTTGCTATAGACTATAGCCCAGAGATAGGTAAAATAGCAATTAAAGGAGATGTTCTTTATTCGGCAGAAGATAAGAAGATCAAGGAAATTAATGATGTTTGGAAGAAAGAGAAACGTATTCCGGATGACATAATGATATTAGTTGTTAATACAATTATGTCGAGATGTAACATCAAGGCCCTTTCAATGTCACAGGAAGTAAATCTGCCTGCACACATTAGAATGCCCATAGTTGGTCCTGCGCCAAACCAACCTCTAAAGAAAGAATCTGGCAAAACGAAGGCTAAATAATTTTTTATTCATTATTCATTCACTTCTTATTCACTTATGCACATAAAGCTTTTATACTAGTTATCCGAATTTATTTCTAAAGGTTTAAATGATGGAAGAAAGTCTAAATTCATTCATTGATGGAATTAAGAAGAGTTTTTTGAAGGTAAAAGCGCACATTTCTATGGTAGAATCAGAATCTAAGACCAATAGAGCTGATATATTAAAATTAAATGAAAAAATGAGTGAAATAGCTTTAAAATTGGATAAATTGCTTGAAATTAAGGAAAATAAGTCTGAAATAACCTCTTCCAATGATTCTACTTCCACAGGAAATAAGGGGGTGTTGGGCATTCATTCATTCAACAGTTATTCATTCAACAGTTATTCACAAACTATGCACTCGAAAAATCTATCTGATTTTAGTAAAGATTTACAAGAATTATTTGGAAGTCTCACTTCTCAAGAATTTCTTGTTTTCCTTACGATTTTTCAATTAGAGGACGATACTAATAATGTTAGATATACCGATATTTCAAACAAGCTAAACCTTAGTGAAGGCTGCATTAGGACTTATATTGCCAGTTTAATCAAGAAAGGAGCCCCTGTGCAAAAAACTCGGCTTAATAATCGTTTAATCATATTATCTATAAAAAAAGAGTTTCGTGATCTTAATTTAAAGCAAAAATTAGCTAATATGTATTACAGCCTAGATCCAGAACAGGCAAGATTATCTGATAAATTCAAATGAACTCTCACTTTTTGTATTAAATCAACTTATCTTAACAATTTACCTTTATTTTTTGCGATGTTATGCCCTTGTTCATTATTCATTCATTTATTTAAACAATTATAATCCTTGCTAGATAATTTCATCTAATCTTATATCAATAATCCTTCATAAATCCCTCTCTCATTATTAACTCCTTTTCGGAATTTTTGACAATAGGTATTATCCCCATTAGGTATTATATCCTCATTAAATAACAATAGGATTACTAAACCCTTGCTATTTCTAAATTTAATTCATTGTTCATCAATCATTCATGAACGGTTCATAGACGTCATAGAACGTTCACTGAACCGTTCAGTGAACCGTTCATGAACAATCCGAAACCTATTTAAATCTGTTTTAACTACATTCTACGCAATGATATTGTTTTTTAACAAAAAGAGCGATAAGCGATGGGATTTTTTGCACCTTAGTCTAAAAAATTCGTTTAATAATATAAAGAATGATATGGGTTTTATCAAATCACATATAAATTCAAAGAATAGTCAGTTTGAATCTAAGCTGACAGAGATGGAACGCAGAATTTACCGAATTGAAAGTATGATCCATATGTTAGGACAGAATCAACAATCCCAAACAAAAATAATAGAAACAACTAAGGATGAAGAGATAAAATTTAAAGACGATGTTAGTGATTTCACAAATTTGCAAAAGAGTATTCTAGTTACATTGTTCATATTAACAAAAGAAGCAGATACCCTGTGGTTAGGCATGAAGGAGCTAGCACAGGAGATATATCCAAACAAAGAGTATAGTAGCATAAGATCCATGATATCAACATATACTGATTATTTGCACGATAGTGGTTTTATTAAGAAAAGGAGAAAAGGGAGAGATACTTATCTTTCGTTAACCGAAAAGGGTTTAATTTTTATGGATAGAGAAAAAATACTAGAGACTAGAAATTGAATTTCTTATTTATTGCCCTTTTTGAAACACCCAAAAGGCCCACCATTTGCCCATACCTTATTTGATAACCCATTCTAAAAATTAAATCTCCTAAGGATAAGAAACCATATAACCTTCCAGAATCAAAAAGGTGATCCATTAAACTTTGATTCTCTGGTTGTAAGATTTCTGAACCCACGGTTACTCCTATCAAAACAGTCGCTGTGTTAAAAATTTGATGGGTTAATGCTGAAAGTAATACTCCCTTACCATCAATCCCTGAATAATACTTCTTAAATTGTTCATAATCCCCACAAGCCCAAATTAATGTAACTCCTAAACCCCATTTTTGACATTTACTTAAATTAGAATTTTCCTCTACCTTATCTACCAAATTTAACCTATATGCCGGTAACATAATTTTTGTTTCTCCGAGAGCTATTTAAACCTTATTGTTAAATATTTTAAGCAAAAACCAAATAATTAAACCCGTCTCATTTTAGACATCTAAGTTATATTCTAGACATATTTTTTAATTATTTCTTGGAATATGGCCATTTTAACCCCTATATCCCACAAATTATTCCTTTTATTTAATAATATTCTTTTTTTATTAACTTAAAGAACTCTAAATTTCACAATTTTACTTTATCCAATATAATTTTTTGAATCCACAAAGAAACCATATTTAATAAACAGATCATCATGACCGATATTTGGATTTGTATCATACAATGTTCTAACATAATCTGTGGCGTCTTTTAAATTTCTAAAATAGAAGTTTAATTTAACGGTATTATCAGATTCAAACCTATAAATTACTTCATAGGTTCCATTCATACACAAACTTAATATTTTGTCTTCTAAAAGTCGATTTAAATACTTTTCAGGTTTTTTTAAAAATTCACTCCAATCCATTTATAAAAAAGAATAAAAATTAATTTAAAGGGGCATACAACGTCCGTCTTGTCTACTCCAGCCACAAGTAGATGAGTAACCACAGGCTTCCTGATCTAATGACCCACAAAGCTGTTCTTTAGTTTTTCCAACATTTTGTCCAACAACATCATCACTATAACTAGCCACAAAATATCCGATTCCACCACCAACAATCAAAGCAACAATCAGCAAAACTATCCACCATTTCGTTTCCATTTTAACACCTCCCTATGTTTTACTCAAAATAAACATATGGAAATATATAAAGATTTCCAAATTTAATTAATATTTGATAGAAATCAAAAAGAAAATTTATCTCACTATTTACCTACACAAATGCCTCCCATCCATGTACAAGTTGAAGCGGAGTTACACATATCTGGTCCGGCTTTCTGTAAATTGGCGCAAGCCCGATTATTAATCTGTATAGCAACAATGTCACTCGTATAACTGCCAATATAATATCCGATTCCTCCACCAATGAGCAGAGCGACAATTAACAATCCAATCAATATATTCGTTTTCATTAACAAAACACCTCCTCTAATGTTTTACTCAAAATAAACATATGGAAATATATAAAGATTTCCAAATTTAATTAATATTTAATAGAAATCGAAAAGAAAGTCTGGTCTGAATACTTTCAGTTTATTCTTGAAGATAAGAAACATTACGAATCGAGATTGAATGATTTCGTGTGCAACCCAGGAGATTTTTTAATTTTAAAAGAATGAGTCATAAAACAAAAGCATAAACGGGAAGAGTTCTAAAAAAAGTCACTTACGTAAGAAAAATTAAAAATATTAATTTTTGATTAAATAAGGGCATAGAAAAGCACGACTCAGAGATATTTTTTTCAAATGTAACTAAAACTTCTAAGCAAAACCTAAAACCTCTTATTATTGGGCTACAAGCCGTATATCCTATGATTTCAAATACATAAATCTTTAAAAATGAAGTCGTATAACATACATTAATAGACTTCGAGGAGGTGAAGCAATTGAATCCGGTTCAAATTGGTCATTTAGGTGAATGTTATGTTATGTACTCCTTAGCTACCTTGGGTACCAAAGCGATGAAAGTGCCAGATTCTTTGGATTTTGATTTACTTACCAACGATCCTATTAAGATTGAAGTTAAAACCGGGGTTGAAAGGGTCGAAGTAAGAAAGAGGCCCACTAAAAAAGAGGGATTTTTTTGTATAACCGATAGACCACACTGGCAATTTGCTAACAATAAATCTAAGATAATATTTTGTAATGGTAACGCTAAACACATAAATCTTGGAAGAAAGAGAATTTGTGATTATTATGTACTTGTGTGTCTCAAAATAAACCTCAAAGTAGAAAAAACATATATTATTCCTAGTGAAGTTGTTAATCATAGAAGATTGATAAAAATAGGAACAACAGATAAAGGAATGTTTGAAAAATATAATGAAACATGGCATTTAATTAGGGAAAGTTGTGAGGTATAATGTTTATGGGTGAGGTGCAGAGCTAGAATGGATAAATATTAAGCAAAAGATTGAAGTTGAGTTAAAACTCCTAGGTTTTAGTCCAAATACAGTTAAAACCTATCTTTTTTTCAATAAAAAGTTCTTAGAGTTCATCCAAAAAGATTCAGAGCAAGTTACTTTAGACGATATAAAATATTATCTATCAAATTTCGTAGATCGAGGTCTTGAAGCCAGGTCGCAATCCTTGGCTCGTGCAGCGTTGAAATTTTTCTATGATAAAATGCTTAAGAAAAACTTTTTTATCGACCTAAAGGCACCCAAAGTCGTTAGAAAGCTTCCCGAGATACTCACAGTTCAGGAGATGAAGAGAATCTTTGATAATACAGAATCTCTAAGAGATACACTAATTCTAAAGTTTCTTTACGGATGTGGTATGCGTGTTTCTGAAGTCATTTCAATAAAGAAAGAAAATATCGATTTTGATTCTTTAGTCGTCCACATAAAATCCGGTAAGGGCAACAAAGATCGTTTCGTAAAACTTCCTGATTCCGCGATTAAAGATTTTAATCTCTACTTAAAAGATTTAGACTCACTTTATATCTTTCCAGGTCGTCTAAAAGGCCATATTAATGCCAAAACAGCAGAAAGGGCCCTGAATAACGCAGCAAACAAGGCTAAAATAAAGAAAAAGGTTTACTGTCATTTGCTAAGGCATTCTTACGCAACTCATTTATTAGATTCAGGTTTAAGTATCAGATACATTCAAGAGCTATTAGGCCACGAACATTTAGAAACAACACAAATCTATACTAAAGTTTCAAAAGAAAGATTAAAAGAAATAAAAAGTCCCATGGATCAATGGAAATAATTATATGGTTTTGACTCTTGATATCTAGCTCCCTCTTCAAATCCTGACCCATTTCCTCTTCGTAAATCCTGTTCCATTTGGATATAAGCATCACTAATTGTACGACATAAATTGATACAAGAGTCTATAGCCAAAGCGGTAGTCAAGGTAATGGCCCCACCTATCAATAATGCGCAAAGAGAGTTTTTAATTAAACTACCTTTATTTTTTTCTTCAGTTTCTATCATTTTAAATCTCCTTTCACCCCAACTAATTATATAATTAATCAGTTATTTATAAAAGTTATCCTTAAAATAAATAAACCCCTAATGGATAGTTAGAGATAGATTAATGACACATATTTAATACATTAATAGGAGCACTCTGCGGGAATGCCAGGTCTTATTTTTTAAGGAGGTTCTTAAAAAAAGATTCTAGATTATCTCTAGATATCTTGTATTCGTTTGTACCTGTTTGGGTGAGGCGGTACATTTTTTTTCGACCTGTTTTTTTATGCTGGACCAGTTTCGTCTTTCTCAGCGCTTTTAACGCAGGATAAATAGTCCCTGGTGTCAGTTTTGCTCCTTTTCGCTGGCCAATAATGGCCGCGAGTTCATCCCCGCAGAGCGGTTTTTTGCTTAATTCATGGAGTATTTGGAATGATAAAAATCCACGTAAATCAATGAACTTTGGTTGTCTCATAACACTTGAATATATTACTTTAGAGTATATAAACTCTATTATAGTATATCCTATATATTGGGTGTCATATATTATATTTTATATATTGGAAGTAATATATATCTTATATCCAATATATCGTACATACAATATAAATCTGCGCCTAAAATCTTTAAGCGTAAAAACAATCAAATAAAGTGAGTGTAATATCTTAGAATTAGGGTCTTTACCTATAAGGCACATTCACCTGCATTTAGATCAATGCCCTTATTTTATTATTCCAAAACTCTTTTAATTCATCTACTCGTTTTTCATTCTCGGCCTCAACATTAAGCCTTATTATGTCTTCCGTTCCAGAAGCCCTTACCAGAACAAGCGCATCTTTGTACTCCATCAGTAAACCATCAAGCCGGTTTACATTCAACACACCACGGGGTATTTCCAGCCCTTCAACAAGCTTATGTTTCCTCTCCCTTTGGCAGTTTATTTTTTCTTTCGCAGACGGGCATTTGTCTATTTTCGCAAGCTCATCAGCCAATCTTTTCCCATTCAGCAGTTTCAATATTTTTGCCGCGGCATATATCCCGTCGCCATAAAGCCCATGTTCAGGGAATATAAAGTGTCCAGAGGGCTCTCCTCCGAAGCATGCATTTGTCTTCTTTATTCCATCGGCAACATTCCTATCTCCAACAGCAACACGCAAAACTTCTACCTCTTTACTTAAAAAATCTTCGACGCATTTAGATGCTGCAATAGTTGTCACTATCATTTCGATTCCTGTTTCTTCAATCATTTTTTTACACATCAGCGCCAAGAATTTATCTGCATCAGCAACTTCCCCATTCTCATCTATAACAACCAACCTGTCCGCATCTCCATCAAAGCAGAAGCATATTTTACCTTTCGTAACTTTTCTTACCTCTTCCAGTGTTTTTTCATTTGGTTCTGGCCCCCTTGTAGGAAAATTCCCGTCATATTCGCAGTTTATCTTAGAAACCTTTACACCCAGTTCATGGAGCAATTTTGGTGCAATCTCAGATGCAGCGCCATTGCCTGCATCAACAAAAACATCTGCATTTATTCTTCCAATATGGCTCCTTACATTTTCAACATACTCATCAAAAATATTTTTCTTTTCAAGCATACATTTTTTTTCGTTAAAATTGCAGTTTAACAGGTTTTTTTCAATTTCTTCCTCTTCCTCTGTTCCTATGGCCTCTCCAGTATTTTTCCACAATTTGAAGCCATTCATCTCTTTCGGGCAGTGTGAAGCCGTAATCATTATTCCTTTTTCTGCATATTTAGAAACACCAAAGCATAAAACCGGAGTGGGCACCAATCCAAAATCAATGACTTTATTTAAACCTTTCAGAATATTTTTTTTCAAAGAATCACAGCTTAATCTGACATCCATCCCAATACCAACAATTTTTTCAGATAGGCAGCTCCCAAGTTTGAAGGCAAGTTCTTCGTTTATTTCCTTGCCATAAGTTCCCCTTATCCCGGAAGTTCCAAATAGTTTCATTTTACCGTTAACACTTTAGCCAGATTTCTCGGCTTATCTGGATCAAGTCCTTTCTCAACTGCAAGATAATATGCTATCAATTGCGCAGGAATTACGTTGAGTATAACATCGCTCTTCGGCACCTTCACAAAATAATCAAAAACCGGATTATTTTCCTCTGCAATCCCAATGATGTATCCGCCCCGTGCTTTAATTTCTTCCGCATTTGCTATTATTTCTTTTTTGCCGTCCGCGAACACAATGCAAGGTACGTCTTTCTCAATTAGCGCCAATGTACCATGTTTTAATTCTCCTCCTGCAAAACCCTCCGCATGGATGTAAGAGATTTCTTTTATTTTCAGTGCAGATTCCATTGCGATGGGATAATTGAAACCTCTGCCGATTATGAACAGACTTTTTTTATCTTTCAGTTTATTTGCTAACTCTTTGATTTGCTCAGCAATTCTGTCTTCAAACATAAGATTTATTTTCATACTTATTTCTTTCAGATATTTTTTGCCTTCTTCTAGCTTACCGGCACAGGCATTTGCTAATAATGTAAGCAGAGCAACCTGTCCGATGAATGCTTTGGTCGAAGCTACAGCCATCTCTGGCCCAGCATTTATCATATAATAATCATCTGAAGCCCGCATTATCGAACTACCTATCACGTTCAGCACAGAGATTATTTTTGCACCTTTCTGCTTGGCAGCTTTTATTGCTTCAAGCACATCTGCTGTTTCTCCGCTCTGCGAAATTGGAATTACTAAGGTTTTATCCGTCACAAAATCTACATAATGTTTGAATTCAGATGCTAAAACTACATTTATATGTTTATTTGCAAATTTTGAGAAGATATATGATGCAGTTAGTCCCGCATGATATGCTGTCCCACATGCAACGAAAAATATTCCGAAGGCCTTGTTTAATTCATCAGCAAACCCCATTATCCTTTCCTTAGGTATTGCTATTGCTTTTTCTATGGTTTCTTTTTGCTCCATAATTTCTTTTATCATATAATGTTCATATCCTTGTTTTGTTGCTTGTTCTGCATCCCAGTCTATTATATTCGCTTCTCTCTCTATTTTCCTGTCATCTTTCAAAGAGTAGAACTCAAGTTTTTTCCCCGCAATGACCATTTCATCATCATTGAGATAATAGACTTTTTTTGTATGATTCAAGAATGCAGGAACATCTGATGCAAGAAATTTCTCTTCTCCCTTTTCCCCAACAACCAAAGGGCTACCATTTCTTGCACCTATCAATCCATCAAAATGTTTTTTCATCACAACAATCGCAAATCTTCCTTCCAGTCGTTTTATTGTCTTTTTCACTGCATCAATATAGTTATTCTCTTTTGAATATTCTTCTATCAAGTGAGGTATAACTTCAGTATCTGTTTCAGATTTAAAACTATGGCCTTTTTTGATTAATTCTTCCCTAAGTTCAATGTAGTTTTCAACAATGCCATTGTGCACCACCGCAATATTTTCATCGCAAGACATATGCGGGTGTGCATTTTCTTGGGTTATATTCCCTGTCGTGCCCCATCTGTTATGACCTATGGCAATATTCCCCCTTAAGTTTTCAATCTTGAAATTTATATCTTCTAATTTGCCTTTATCCTTTTGAATATTTATGCCCTCTTCGTCAATGACCGCAATCCCACTAGAATCATACCCCCGGTATGTTAGAATTTTAAGTCCATCGTGGACTATTCTGCTCGCTTCTTTTCCGCCAATATATCCTATTATCCCACACATTCTTCTTTAATCACCTCAGCAGGCATAGTATTTCTTAATAATTTTCTTCCTGGATATATTGTGGTCTTTATTCCTGTTTTGATATTATCCATAATTATGGTTCCGAATTTTCTTCTCCCTGTATCTATTAACTTGCCACAGATCATAGATTTTACATTTGAATTATCATGCCTTAGATTTGCAGTGATTGTTCCAGCACCAATATTTACATTCTCGCCAAGAACAGAATCCCCTATGTAAGAAAGGTGCCCAACATGGACATTATTATTTAAAACAGAATTTTTTATTTCAACTGCATTGCCTATCTTGCAGTTGTCTCCTATTGCAGTGTACCCTCGAATATAGCAGTTTGGTCCAATCACACAATTTTTTCCTATTACCACATTGCCTTCTACATATGCCCCGTTTTTTATTATAGACCCCTCACCAAGGTGTATTTTTCCTTTGATTGTTGCATTTGGCTCTACTTCTCCCTCAATTTTATTTGTAATCATTTTCAAAAGATATTCATTTGCTTCTATTATCGACCAAGGATAAACTATGGGGCACCATCTTTCTGCAAGCTCATAATTTATAATTCCTTTCGAGGCTAGATAACCAACAAAATCTGTAATCTCATATTCTCCTCTTGAGGATTTTTCAAGTTTATGCTCAAAAATCTTTGGACCGAATATATACAGCCCAATATTTGCAAGATTTGTTTTAGGATTTTCTTCCTTCTCTACTAAGTTAATAACTTTTTCTCCTTCAACATACACCGCGCCACAATTTTTCATTTCTTCTTTTTTTATCACCGCAATGCAATATTCGTGTCTGATGCAATTCTCAATATCTTCTCTAAAGAAAAGATCATCCCCATTAATTACAATAAACTTTTCATTCAGCAATTCTTTTGCTTGCATTAAAGCGTGCCCATTCCCCATCTGTTCATTCTGCGTTATAAATGTAACTTTTAATCCATTATAGTAATTTCCTACGAAATCTTTTATCATCTCTTTTTTATATCCTACAATTATTATCACTTCGTCCACTAATCCCATAAATTGGTCTAAATTGTGCTCCAAAATGGTTTTATTTGCAATCTTAAGTAAAGGTTTGGGTTTTGTTAATGTTAAAGGATAAGTTCTTGTGCTCTTTCCTGCGGCTAATATTACGGCTTTCATTTTTTCTCCAAAAACTATCGTCATTTGCATTACTATTTAAATCTTATTAAACAGATTAAAAAAGGTTTTAATAACACCGAAAATATTTTAACCTCAAGTTGCTTAATATTTAATAGGATAGGTGAAAAAATGTCTGGTCCAGCAGAAGGAAAAAAATTATTAAGAAATGTCCGGGTTTATATTCATAGAAAGGGAAAATCTTTAGCTACCGTAACACATCTTGACATAGAGGGAGATATTAAAAAAATTATAAAGCCGGGTGAAATAACGTTCATTAAAGGCAAAGAAGGAGGAGTTTTCATCGCATTGAAGAAACCCATGATAAAACGAGCAGAAGAGTTGCTTTAGAGCATAAAAATCTTTATAAGTTTACAAGTTATAATCAATCTTAATTAAAGGAGGACATTAAAATGGCAATTAATTTCATGGGGTTAGATAGGTTAGATACACGGGAAATAGAGCTAGTTAAAGACTTATCAGGTAAATCTTTTTCAAAAATTTCAAGAAGTTTCCCCAATGCAATTCTAACGATGAAAATTGAGCAATTCAACAAAGGGGGCAAAAAAAGTAGGTTTGATATTAATTTAAAATTAAATGATGTATCTTTACCGTCGGGTTTTCTATCAGTTAATCATTCAGGCCAAGATACTTGGGATTTAACCGTTTCAATTCGTAAAGCTTTTGGCAATCTACAGAACGAATTAGAACATAAAATAAAACCGCAGAATAAAGAAAAGAAAAAAATATTCAAATAATTATTAATATTTTGTATTTAATATATTGCTGATTTTTTCGATATGCTCGGCAATCCTATGTCCATCGTCAGTTAATTTTATTGTTTTTATTCTGCCCTGCTTATCAAACGAAACCAAGTTGGATTTTTCCATCTCTTGCAATATTTTTACAGCATGCGAATAAGTGCAATCTACTTCTTTAGCCAACACAGACCCGTATTTACTCCTGCTGCTGTTTTTCAGTTTGACTAAAATCATTGCTGGTTTTTTTCTGAAAAACACTTCAAAAATATTTTTTGGAATTTCTTCACCCATATTGTTAAGCACCCCCTCGTTTTATATCTTATAAAACATATAATCTAATGCTCATATTTAAATGTTTGTTTTTCACATGATAGTGGTGTATCACTATTTTTTCTATTCAGTGTCCAATTTTTATCCAAAAAGTTTATATAAATTCAGCTGCTAAATATATGCATGCTTGACATTAATCTGATTAGAAACAGTCCCAAAATAATTGAGAAAGACTTAAAGAAACGTAAAGATAAAGAAAAGATTAAACTTTTCAATGATTTGGTTGAAAAAGATATCCTTTGGCGCAAAAAAAAGAAAAATATTGAAGATTTAAAGCATGACCGTAATGTTATAACTAAAGAAATAAATGAATTAAAGAAAAGCGGCAAGAAGGCAGATAAAAAAATCAAAGAGGCTTCCGAAATTTCTAGCCAAATAAAGACTGACGAGACCTTAGTTGAAGAACTATATGAAGAAATGAAAAAACAGCTAATGCGCTTGCCTAACTTAATGGATAGCTCAGTTCCGATTGGGGATGACGATACTCAGAATGTTGAGGTCAAACGATTCGGCAATATTACAGAGAAAGATTTTGAAATTAAAAATCACGGTGAATTATTAGAGTCAATCAATTTAGCCGATTTTGATCAGGCTGCAAAAGTTTCAGGGGCAGGATTTAATTTCTTAATCGGTGATGCGGCAAAATTATCAAGGGCCTTATCACAATTAGCTATAGACTACTTAATCGAAAAAGGATACAAATTAGTTGAGACACCATTAATGATTCATAGGGCGGCTTACGAAGGGGCAGTTGATCTTTCAGATTTTGAAAGCGTAATGTATAAAATAGACAACGAAGATTTATATTTAATTGCAACATCAGAGCATTCAATGAACGCTTTATTCGAAGGCAAGGTCGTAGCAGAGGAATCATTACCCATAAAATTAATTGCTCTGACCCCATGTTTTAGAAAAGAAATCGGTTCTAGGGGAGTCGATACAAAAGGCATATTTCGGGTTCATCAGTTCTATAAATTAGAACAATTCATAATTTGTAAGCCAGAAGATTCAAGTAAATTTCATGAAGAGTTAATCAATAATGCAATTGAAATAACCAAAAAAATAGAAGTTCCTTTTAGGCAGGTTAATATTTGTACAGGGGATTTAGGCACAGTAGCATCAAAAAAATACGATTTAGAGTGCTGGTCTCCAAGGCAGAAGAAATTTATCGAAACTCATTCAGGTAGCAATTGTACGGATTATCAGGCAAGGCGTTCAAATATTAAGTATGGTAAATATGGCGGTGAAAAAGCATATCCTCACACATTAAACTGTACAGCAATGGCGGTAGGCAGAATGATGGTTGTTTTATTAGAGAATCATCAAAATATGGATGGTTCAATTAATATTCCAAAAGCACTCAGGCCTTATATGGGCGGCCAGACAAGAATAGTAAAAAAGGAGGCTAAAAAATGAAATCTGAAAAGCATAAAAAGCGTGAATTGCTTAATGAAGAGACAGAGGAAGATATTAAGGAAGACTTTGAAGAAGGCGAAAAAGATCCAGATGTTTACACAAAAGAAGGTGCAGAATATTTAAACGACGAGGATGATTCCTTGGAAGATGATGAAGCAGGTTTTATGGAAGGCGAAATCAAGGCATCAGAAGATGAAGAGGCAGATGAAACTGAATCTCTGGGTACCTGTGACCACTGTGGCAAGCTCTTAGATGATTCTTTTGTTGAAGAAGAAGTTGAAGGCGAATTGCATGAGTTTTGCTGTGATTTCTGTGCTTCAGAATTCAAGAAAATTATCGAGAAGGAAGATATAGCGGATCATACAGATGAATTAAGAAAAGAATCTTTCTCTGAGAATAAGAAGATTAAAAAGAAGAAATAACAATCTTTATAAATCAATTTCTTTACTTTTATTTTATAATGAAAATATTGGCTGCAGGGGATATACATGGAGATATTCGTTTAGTTAGGAAATTGGCCGATCAGGCAGAGAAAGAGAATGTAGATATGGTTGTTCTTTGTGGCGATCTTACTCAATTCGAGAAGTCTACAGATAATTTAATCGGCCCATTCAAGGCCAAAGGCAAGAAAGTTTTGCTTATCCCAGGCAATCATGAAACTTTAGCCACGGCTGATTTTTTGGCAGAACTTTATGATGTTACAAATTTGCACGGCTATTCTGTTAAGATGAACGATATCGGTTTATTTGGCTGCGGCTCAGCTAACATTGGTTTGTTTCAGCTCAAGGAAGAAGAGATATTCCGGCTGTTGAAGAAAGGCTATGACAAAATCAAAGATCAGAAAGTTAAGATTATGGTCACGCATGTCCATCCTTCAGATACCTTGATGGAAAAGCTTTCCAATTTTGTTCCAGGCAGCAAAGGCGTTAAAAAAGCAATAGACTCTTTCAAGCCAGATATTTTATTCTGCTCTCACATTCATGAGGCTGAGGGCATAGAAGAAAAGATAGGGAAGACTAGAGTAATAAATGTGGGTAGGAAAGGAAAAATCATCGATGTTTAAATCATTTTTCTTTAAAGTTCAACAAAATAATTTTTAGTTTTCTAATTTTTTTAAATAGATATGTTTAAATATCCGTTCTTACAATAGTTTATAAAAACTTTCAACGATGCGCAGATTAAAAAAAAGTAATGAGGTGAAAAGAAGCATCTGGTCCGCGCGGACCATTTTTTCTAGAGGGGGATATTCCTCTTACGGCAAAGATAACCCCTGAGTTTAATTCCATCAATCCAAAATGAATAGATTAAATCCATCATTTTAAAGAAAGGTATTTAAATACGATTTGGTACTATAAAATAAGGGCCCGATGGGCAAAATAATGAGAGTATGTTTAGTTTGCGCTGCTTCCAATAATGGGTTCATTGAAAATATTTGAGGGGATAAAAAAGAGGAGAAATGTTAAATAAAAAATTCTTGTTCACTTTAATTATTGAAGTAATTTTATTGCTTTTATTGGCTGATTCTGTATGTGCAGAATGGGCTACTTCGCTCGATATATTTGATTCAGAAGCAGATGATGAAACGCAAATTCAAAGTAATGATGTGAAAGTTTTAGCTGGAGAAACAGTAACCTTTTATGCAAATTATTCTAGTAATGATGGATTTGATTTAGGGGCAGTTACGTTTAGGAACACAACAGATTTAGGAGATGGGTACATAGTGCGGGCTATTGACTTTAATGGGATTGGAAATAAAACGGGTTTTGTTTATTCCGTTTTAGACTATGTTTACGGATTTTATGGAAATGGAAGTGAAAAATGGAGATCCTATAATACTGAATTTGATTATGCTTATGCAATCGAGACTTATGACTTTAATAATGATTCCCAGGAAGAAGTGGCATTTATGAGCAGTGGTGGACGGTTGTTTATTTTAAATGGCACCAATGGAAGCATACTTTTTCAATCGCAAGATTATATTACAGGTTACACACTTGCAGCAGGGGATATAGATCTTGATGGGAGAAAAGATGATCTTGTCTTGGGAGTTAGCAATACAACAACAGACCTTTATTCATTAGTTGCGTTTATTTACAATGAGTCTCTTGGGGCATTTATCAATATTTGGAATACAACAGATGCCACCTCAACAATAAGTGAAGTTACTATATCTGAAATTTCTGGTTCACAAAGTTTAGTGACATTAACCGACGGGAGTGGCGGAAAAGGTATAGTTTACTATGGAAATAAAACAACTGTAAACAATTCCGGCGATTTGGGAACAGCGCAAAGTACTGCCTTTTTTGATCAAAATTCAGATGGAAAACAAGAGGAACGCGTTATCACATTGAGTTCTGGCAGTGTGACTGTTTTTGGTAATTCGGGTCAGACTTTGGGAACATTAACGGAACCATGGGGCACAGATTATGAGACCGCGGCAGTAGACCTGGATAGAGATGGATTCTACAATGAGTTTTTGGTTAGTTCAAATTTCAACACAGTATTCGCATTTAATTCAAATTTATCTCTTGAATGGCAGTTTAATCCTCCGCATAGGGAATTTGAGTCATTATATTATTTTACAACGACATATGCGATGTATCCCCTTTGCATAAAAGTTGGAAATGTTAATAATGATTCTTTTGATGAAATAATGATTGGAGGATATGGCGGAGGCAGATACTGGATTCTAAATACTTCTGGGGATTTAATCGGAAAATATTATTATGGTTTTGAAAATGATTATGTTTTTGCAGATTATATCGGAATAACTTATTCAAAATCTCCAGGGATGGAAATTATCAATGATTCAAATGGTGATGGAATCAGTGAAATTATCGTAGCTAGGGCAAATGGTTTTCTTTCTATTGGCCAGCAGGTTATGTGTAAAATAAATATAACTGGACACGTAAGGGAGGAGTATATGTATTATAATTACACCTCAAAACTATATCATTATGATTATCCTCTTGACTATCGAATCATGGATGGTGTTCAGAACAATGTAACTCTAAATTGGACAGTTAAATGTGAAAAAGGAGGATATGAAACAAAGTCATCGACAAAAAATATTACCGTATTCACAAAACAATCTAGTATGGAAGTTTTTGACCAAGAAGAAGATAGCGAGGATAAATCTAGCTGGCTATCAGAAGCATTGGTGATTCCAAATCAAGATACTTACTTTTTTGCAAATTATACCGATCTTGAAATTAATGCGCCTGTTACAGATATAACTACAAAACCAGAATGGTATAAAGATGTAAGTATAGGTTATGGATTTTATGATTTAATTGCCGCAGATTTCGATGGAGATAAAAAAAAGGAAAGTTTTGTTTATGCTGCATTAGATTCAATTGTTGCGTATTCTTCAACAGGAGAACTTTTATGGTCAAAAGGGGATACAAATTACGAATATATCTATGATTTAACAAGCGGGGATTTCAATAATGATTCTTATGATGAAATTGCCGCCGTAGGCAGCTTAGGTTATGTCATAATACTTGATAAGGATGGAAATCAGCTTTATCCATATAATAAGTTCCAGGCAGGCTATACTATTGTTAAGGGAGATTTAAATGATGATGGAATACCCGAAATTGTCGCAGGAGTTGGAGATGTTACTGGGGGTATGGGAACATACTATGGAATTGTAGGATTTGCATGGAATGTTTCACTTGAATCGTTTCAAATTATTTTTAGATTGAATGATACTCGTCTTTTTCAACCTGTAGAGATAAAGGTAGCAGAAATTCCCGGTGCCCCAAATAGGGTAGCATATGTAGACTACACTGGAGCAGAAAAGGCATATGTATACTATGGGAATGGGACATTTATCTATAATTCCACCGCTGTAACAACCTCGGCAGAATCCCTCAAATTCTTTGATTATTATCAAGATGGAACTGCTGATGATTTAATATTAGGAGGCTATGGTAATGTTTATCTCTATAATAGTACAGGGTATCTTATTCGTACAGATGCAACTTCAACTGGCGCAGTCCATGAGGTAGAAATCATTGATTATTCCAGTGATGGAACTGAAGATGAGTATGTTTATCTTGAGAGGGCTTATGTTAGATTAGAAGACAAAGCCGGAACTCAGAAATGGGTTTATCCCCTCATAAATGAATATTATGGCAGCCTAGAAGTTAGCGATATTAATAACGATGGAGAAAAAGAAATTATTGTTGTTGGTGGAACCACAGGAACAATTATAATTTTAAATAAAACCGGAGGCCTCCTAACCAAATTTAGTGCCATTTTTCCTGAAACAATGTTAGGCGAAGATGTAGCTACATTAAATAATAATTTTTATGGTGCAAATACAGGTATAGATCTCACAAATAGCGTTAATGGAAAGAAATACCTTGGATTTTCAGCTGAAAATTCCAATGTAGGGGCTTTCGAACTTTATCCTGAATGTATTATTTATTTTGATGATAATATAACCCGAAGAATGTTTTTTAATAAATCCGCAGGCGTATATTATCACAATAGAACGTTTGCTTTAGCGGGAAATTACACTTGGAATGTAACTTGCAAATCAATAAATCATTTACAGCAAATATCTATAACAAATTCTATAATGGTCAGTTCAATTTTAGAAGTAAACTTAACATCCCCAAACAATAATTCTTATTTCAATAATGAATTTAACGATCAATATTCTGTTTTGTTGAATGCAACAATTTATGATTTAAATTTGATAAATTCAACAATCTGGTTTTATGGAGATGGGATTTTGTTGAATATAAGTTACAACCAAACAAATGGAAATTCTGTCTCTCATAATTGGACGGGATTATCTTTAGGGCTGCACAATTGGACAGTTATCGCAGGCAATGAGAGTTCAAATTCAACAAATGAATATTATTATTTCAACATAATTAATTTAACAGTAAACTGCGAAGCAGGAGGGCCTTACAGGCAGAACGCCTTAGTTTTAATTCAAGGAAATGTCTCCGATGGCACTTCAGGATTAAGCTCTCAAACTATTAATCTCAGTTTATACAAAGAAGAAATCTATAATATTTCAAGAATCCTAACTTCTCAAAATGATGGAAGTTTTCAAAACTCATTTTCAGATTTAGCTGATGGAAATTATACAATAAACGCCTCAATTAGTTATCAGGGATACAACAAATCCTGCTCAGATGATTTTACTGTTGGCGGGGAATTAACTGCAACACCTGCGTCTCTCACATTAGATAAGATAATTTCATTGCACTCGTTAAATCCAACAAATATAACCTACAATATAACATTGAGAACAATAAATAAAGGGGGAAGCACTGCAAGTTCAGTAAATTTAACTGATTCGGATTCTGTTGAGGGTTCATACAATATAGGGACAATATTGGCAGGAAATTCGAATTTAACTTCTTATATAAAGAGTTATCAGAGGAATTCAACAAATAATAATATTACTCTTGCCATTGCCTCGGTAAACGGAACCGATAATCTTGGAGGAGCTGAAATTATTGCAACTTCTTCAGAAATCACAATTATCGCACCGGCAACAACAGCAGATACAAGCATGACATTAATTAAAAATGCGCAATTCTTATCTGAAAATGAAACCTCTGTTATTTACAATCTTTCATTAGAGTTTGTTAACTCCGGCGGAATAGACTTAGACGGAATAGAAATAAAAGACGAAGATATTTCTTTAGATGATTCAATCAATCTGAACAGAACAAAATCCCACTCCACATCAGGAATAAGAATAATAAACAAAACTTCAGAAAATCAGGAATATCTTTTCTTAAAGGCAAACGCAACCTATGATTCTATACTTTACGAATCAAATCAAATTTCTGTATTAATCCCGGCTTTAGAAAGCAATGCCTCGCTGTTACTAAATAAGATTGCTTCAGTATATGATTCAACCGACATTAATATCACTTACAATATTAGTTTAATTCTAACAAACAGTGGAGGAAGAAATGCCACTTTTACAAATATAACCGATAGTGATTCATTAGATTCTCCTTATGATATCGGAACACTGATGGCAAATCAGGCAGAAACAAGAAGCTACAAAAAAACATACAATAAATCCCTATTAGATTCAAATCAGGAATTGGCAATTGCTTTGGCAAATGGAATTGATATAATCAGCAGTAATTTAATTAATGCTACTTCCTCTCCACTGAATATATTTATACCTGCATTAAAAACAAATGCTTCTTTGTTGCTGTCTAAAATAGCTTCCTTGCATTTGACAAATAATACGCATATAGTTTACAACATAACTCTAAGTCTAACCAATAAAGGCGGAAGAAATGCAACTAACTCATATATCTTTGATTCTAATCTGACTGGAGCTTCTTATTATATTGGAAACTTAACAGCAAGCCAAACAGGAATAATAAGTTATCTCTTAGACTTTGAAAGAAAAACAGAGCTAACAATTCAAAATTTAAGCATTGCCACAGCTAATGCAACCGATGCCATAAGTGGTAATCTAATTGAGGCAAACTCTTCAGAAATCGCCGTAATTATACCTGCAACAAGCACATCTGCTTCTTTTATTTTGAATAAGATAGCAAGCTTCCACAATTTCACAAATACAACCTTCACATATAATATAACCTTAAAATTAACAAACAAGGGCGGAAGCAATGCAACAACCGTGAATATAACTGATTCAAATTACGCAGATTATAATTTCAGCATAGCACTTTTAGATGCGGGAGAAACTGCCACAAAAAGTTATATGCTCAATTTCGCAAGGAATTCTTCAACTTATTATAATGTGACTTCAATTGCGCAGGCTTATGGAATGGATTCATTTACAGGCGCATTGATTTCTGCAGATTCCGATTCAATAAATTTAACCATTCCTTCGACGGAAACAGGACCGCAATTGACATTAATTAAAAATGCATATTTCAATTCAGAAAATCTTACAGCCGTTAATTATACGCTTTATGTTGAAGTTGTTAACTCCGGTGGAATAGATTTGAATTCTATAACCCTGCAGGATTCAGATTTGGGGATTGTAGGCGCAACAGCATTAATTATTAATTTAAACAGGACGCAATCATATAATTATTCAGACTCGCTTATCATATATAAGGCTGCATCGAATACGAATAAACTATTTGTAAAAGCAACAGCAACAACTACTACCCCTATAACCTACGCTTCAAATCAGATTAATGTTGAATTAGCTGGGTTTGGTGGGCCGGCAGATACAAAGGTTTATGCGCCAGCATCAGTAGTAGGATCAAGCAGTTTCAACTCAATAATTGAGATAATAAATCAGAACCCCGACGTTGGGCAGAATTTTATTATAGATTATTGGATAACCAATAATGCCGAAACTATTAATTACACTTCAAGTCAGCAGACAACCTTTGTTCCAGCTTCTGGAACTGTAAATAGTACTGTGACTCTAACCGCGCCAAGCCTAGCAGGAACATACAAATTAAGAGCAATGGTCAGCTATGTTGGCGGTCCAGATATCTCTTTTGACAGTTTTGAAGTTACAACTGCACCAGTCTCAGAAGAAAATGCCACTAGTGGTGGAGACTCCGGAGGAGGTGGAGGAGGGGGGATAACAGGTAAAACCATTTATGAAATCAAAGATGAAAACATCCTGTCGGGGATAATACAAATATTGAAAGATGGGGAAAAAGTAAAGTTTAATACTATACAAAAGAGGCCTTATGGCCAAATAAAATCAGAAGGGCACTCTCTTGAGATAGTAGATTTACAGCTAGATAAAGTCACCATAATAATTTATCCTGAATCCGTTATGATTACATTAAAGATAGGAGAAGGAAAAAAATTAGATTTAGATAGTGATGATTTTTATGATTTATATGTCCGATTAGAAAAAATTGAAAATAATAAGGCCCATATTTATATTAAATCAATTTATGAGAATGTTACGGATATAACTCCCTTATCTGAAACTGAAAATAAAACCGCTTTTGCGAATGAAACTATTAGTGGGACTGCAAATGAAGAAATTCCAAGTGAAACCACCCTCTCCAATGATTTGAAAAATACTCTCTCAAGTATTAGTCGTTTATTGTCTTCAGTTGTAACTTCAGTTGGAAAAAGTATTTCTTCAAACAAGGCATATTTTATTATAGGGTTTAGTACATTGATCATTTTAATTGGAATAACTCACTTAATTAAGATAATCTTGAGAAGGCACCGGGTTGTGAAAAAAGGAAAGCAAAAAGATGTAGCGGTATTAAAAAATGTAATCGGAAAAGGGGTTTATTCTGAAAATGGAGATTATATTGGCAAGGTTAAAGAAGTCTCTCTTGAAAATTATAAAATTCACGGTTGGATTATTAAATTGGAAAAAATGACATCTAAGAAAGTCGGGAAAAATAGGATTATAATAAAACCAGGACGAGTAAAATCAATAGGTAAAATTATGATAATCAAAAACGGAGTTATAAAACATCTTGAAGCGATAGCACGATTATCCAAATCTAAAAAGTTGAAAAAAAATAAGTCTGCGCACAAATAATTAAATAATGGGCGATTTATATTTTTGTTTTCTTATGATAATTCCTCATGGGCACATTGCCTTTATTTCCATTTGATTTATTTTCAAGCTTAAGTAGGGTTGCGCACCCAAATAGAGACAATATTCCGCCAAGCACAAAAGTATATCTAAAGTCTACAAATTGAGCAATTGCCGCACCAACAGTAGCCATTGCAGCTATTCCCAAACCAGTCAAAGAAGAATATAGACTCCACTCAAAACTTTCATGTTTTTTATCTAAATGTGTACTCCACAATCCAAGCCAAGTCGGATAGGCTAGTCCACTACCAATACCATACAAAAATTGGGCCAAATATATATAGTAAATATTGTTAGCTACCATATATATGAAAGGTACAAGTGCTATCAGAAACGTGCCGGCTATAAGCCAACCAACTTTCTCATCATGGCTGTCTACATATCTTGAAAAAGGCAGTTGTATCGCACATTTAGTTATTAAGAAAATCGTGCTTGCTATACCTGCCGCAAATATTGTTCCACCAATCAAATTCTCTTTTATAAAAATGGCTAAAATTGGATCTATTAGCCCAAAACCCGTAAAAACAAAAATATCTGATATCATTAGAAACTTTATCGTATTATTCATCAGATTTTCATAAGGATTTGATGTTTTTAAATCTTGCTGAAAAAATTACATTTTTTACTCTACCAAAAAAGATTTAAAGGGACTATACTTAATTCATAGCATGGCATTAACCTATGCAACATGGGTCCTATTATTAGCTGTTTTAGCAATATGGGAAACGATTTGGAAAGGAATCGCTTTGTGGAAATCTGCAAGGAGTAAACATCTAGTTTGGTTTGTGTGCATTATTATTTTTAACACAATCGGAATTTTGCCAATAGTTTACATTTACTTTTTTAGCAAAAAGTAAAACTTGAGATTATTACCTCTAGATATTCTGCTAATTGTAAAACCGAAACATTTTAATAGCATTGTCCACTTTCAGAATTTTTATGGTAGACCTTGTAATCTGCGAAAAGCCCGATGCAGCAAACAAAATCGCAACAGCTTTAGCCGATAAAAAGCCTGAAAAAAAGACTTATATGAAAAAAATTCCGTATTATGAGATTCAACACAAGGGTAAAAAGATAATTGTTGCGGCGGCAGTAGGTCATCTTTATACTGTTGCCGAGAAGGATAAAGGTAAATGGACCTATCCTGTTTTCAATCTTGAATGGAAACCCTCTTATGAAGTTGCAAAGGGTTCAGCTTATACTAAGCAATATTTAGATAATCTAAAAAAATTAGGCAAAGAAGCAGATACCTTTGTTAATGCATGCGATTATGATATTGAAGGAGAAGTCATAGGTTTAAATATTATAAAATTTGCATGCAATCAAAAAGATGCAAGAAGGATGAAATATTCCACATTTACAACTGAAGAATTAATTAATTCTTATGAGAATGCAGAAAAGCACTTAGATTGGGGTCAAGCAGAAGCAGGTCTTACAAGACACGAGTTAGATTATTTATATGGTATTAACTTAAGCAGGGCTTTGACATTATCTGTTAAGAATGCAACAGGGCGATTCAAGATTTTATCTACAGGAAGAGTCCAAGGTCCTGCATTAAAGATTCTTGCTGAAAAAGAATTGGAAATAAAGAAATTTATTCCGATTAAATACTGGCAATTAGAACTAAAAACAAAAGAAGTTGATGCTTGGCATCATGAAGATAAGTTATGGGAAAAAGAAAAAGCTGATAAAATATATCATAAATGTAAAGGTCACAAGGCAACCGTAACAAAAATTTCAAATAAGGAATTTAAGCAGGATCCTCCGCACCCATTTGACTTGACAACATTGCAGACAGAAGCTTATCGTACATTAAAGATAAATCCTAAAGATTCATTGGCTGTGGCTCAAGATTTATACATAGGGTCTTATATCTCCTATCCTAGAACTTCTTCGAATCAGATTCCTCCCCAGATTGATGTTAAAAAGATTTTAGAAAAAATAAAAAAACAGAAAGAATTCAGCAAGGAGGTTGAGTTTGTTTTGAAAAATACAAAACTCAAACCTAACAATGGCAATAAGGTTGATGCGGCCCATCCTGCAATTCATCCCACGGGGGAATATCCAAAGGCTTTATCCGGTCGGCATAAAGTAATCTATGAATTAATTACCAGAAGATTCCTTTCAACATTCGGTGAATCTGCAGTAAGAGAGACTATGCGGGTAGAGATTGATGTAAATAAAGAAATCTTTGTTGCTTCTGGCACCAGAACAAAGGTAGCAAATTGGTTTGAATTATATGGTAGATTTGTCATGCTTAAGGAAGAGGAGCTTCCAATCTTAAAAGAAAAGCAAGAGCTGCATATTAAAGAATTACTGCAACACGAAAAGGAAACCAAACCCCCTAGGCGTTATACTCCTGCTTCAATAATAAAGGAATTAGAAAATAGAAATCTTGGTACGAAAGCAACAAGAGCCCAGATTATTGATAACTTATACAGCCGGAATTATGTCAAAGAGCAATCTTTAGAAGTGACAGATTTGGGGTTAAAAACAATTTCTGTTTTAGATAAATATTCTCCGAAAATTTTAGATGAAGCTTTGACAAGGCATTTTGAAGAAGAAATGGAGCAAATAAGGACAAAAAAAATTAAAGGCGAAAAAGTCCTAGAAGAAGCAAGAGCACTTTTGACAATAATGTTGGCTGATTTTAAGAAGCATGAAAAAGTAATTGGATTGGAGCTTGAAGAAGCAAATAGAGAAACTCTTTCTGAAGAAAGTCGTCTTGGTTTATGTCCTAATTGTAAGCAGGGTTCTTTGCACATTCGTTCTGGAAAATTTGGCCGTTTTGTAGCATGCGAACGTCATCCAGAATGCAAAACAACTTTTAGCTTACCCAAATCAGGTTTGGTTCTTGCAGCAAAGCAGGATTGTCAGTCATGCAGTTATCCCATGGTTAAGATAATAAAAAAAGGCAAGAGGCCGCAGATTGTGTGCATAAATCCATTATGTCCATCAAAAGATATTCAGAACAAGGAGCTTTCCAAAGAAGTTAAAGAAATCGAAGCAGGAATAGTTGAAAAAGAATGCCCCAAATGCAAGGAAGGAAAGTTAGTTTTAAGGAAGAGTGTCTATGGGCAATTCTTTGGATGTTCAAGATTTCCTAAGTGCAGATACACAGAAAGATTAAATGATATGCCCAAGAAAGAAGATTTCAAAAAACCTAAGAAAGAAAATCTCAAGAAGAAAGTCTGAATATCCCCTTATCGTTTATTATAAAATTCATCTTATCCTGTTCTAAAAAGGGATGTTTTTCTATTACAATTTTTCTCTTTATTCCCTTGTCAAGTTTTATTATACATTTTGCTCTATTCTCAACAAATTTACCTCCTATTAATTTCAATGTGTTATTTTCAATATTATTATAGACTTGATTGGAAAGCAGCACAGGAATATTTCTGGTCTTTGCAATATTCAAAAGCAGATTCATCATATAGATCATCTTTGTCTTTGTCTCTTCAGAATTTTCCTTTATATCTTTTCGATAATGGTAGCTCAAGGAATCCATAATCACTAAATCCACATTTTTTGCTTTAGCGATATTTTCCAAGGCATTTATTTGCTCGCTCATGCTTTTTACCTTTATAACAAAAATATTATTTAATAGTTCTTTATAGTTTTCAGGATACAGCTGTATAAATCTATCCAAAGGAAAAGCGCATTCTGTATCTATGTAAATAATCTTGTTATTCTGCTGGGCCATGCTCCCTGAAGCCAATAAGCACATCAGTGTTTTTCCAGTTGCAGGCTCACCATATATCGCAGTCAATATCCCTTTTCTATAACCTTTCATGAAATTATCCAAATCTTCGCTTCCAGTAGGAATCATAATATTAAGGCAAGAAATTGCAAGTTTAAATATCTTCTGAATGGAATACCATAAACCTTATAAATTATTTATCTCCAAGGATTAATTGTAATGGCTGAATCCGTTAAACTCATGGTTATGGAAGCCCAGCAAGAAGAGGTTAATGAGGGCATTGTTAGAATAGATTCTGAAACTATGCGTAAGCTAGACGTAAGAGCAGGGGATTTTGTTGAAATTGAGGGGGGTAGAAAGACTTTTGGCAGTGTTGATCGGGCTTATCCTGCAGATATTGGCCAGTCCATTATTAGAATGGATAATAATATAAGAAAAAATGCAAAAACCGGCATCGGAGAATTGGTTACTGTTTCAAAAGCTGAACTCCAGCCCGCAAAAACTGTGACCATTGCACCAGCTCAAGAAGGAGTTATGATTCAAGCTGATCCAAATAGGTTTAATTTAATCGGTCGTGCAGTGACTATTGGGGATATTATTTCGCCAGGTAAGCGTAGGCCAAAGTTCTCTGATAATTCTCCATTCAACGATGTCGTTTTTGAGCGATTTAGTTTTATGGGTTTCGGATCATTAAAATTTTTAGTCGTGGAAACAATTCCAAAGAAGCCCGTAATAATATCAGATTCAACGATACTTTCATTGAGTCCTCACGCAGTTAAAATTTCTGAAGAGCAAAAAGCTATAGAATATGCTTATGAAGACATTGGTGGTTTAGAAGACGAAGTTAAGAAAGTTCGCGAAATGATAGAACTTCCCCTAAAGCATCCGGAAATATTTGAAAAATTAGGCATAGAGCCCCCAAAAGGAGTTTTATTACATGGCCCCCCTGGATGCGGAAAAACCTTATTGGCAAAAGCCGTTGCTAATGAATCAGATACTCATTTTATTTCAATTAACTCTCCAGAGATAATGAGCAAGTTCGTTGGCGAAGCTGAAAAAAAGCTTAGAGAGCTTTTTGAAGATGCTGAGAAAAAAGCACCATCTATAATTTTTATTGATGAAATCGATGCCATCTCTCCTAAAAGAGAAGAGAGTTATGGTGAAGTTGAACGTCGTGTCGTTGCCCAACTTTTAGGGTTGATGGATGGCCTAAAATCTCGTGGTCGTGTTGTTGTAATTGCGGCAACTAATCGGCCTAATTCAATTGACCCTGCCTTAAGAAGACCGGGAAGATTCGATCGTGAAATCGAGATAGGCGTTCCTACAAAACCTGGTCGTCTGAATATTTTGAAGATTCATACAAGAACAATGCCTCTTGAAAAAGATGTTAATCTAGAAAAATTGGCAGAAATAACGCATGGTTTTGTTGGTGCAGATTTATCTGCACTATGCAAAGAAGCAGCAATGACCGTTTTAAGAAGAATTTTGCCTGATTTAAACATGAAAGAAGAAGCAGCAATAGCCAAAGAAGTTCTAGATAAATTGATAATAAAGCACGATGATTTTACAGATGCTTTAAAATTAGTTAGACCCTCAGCTATGCGCGAAGTTTTTGTTGAAATTCCAAATGTAAAGTGGAAAGATATAGGTGGATTAAAAGATTTAAAACAAAATTTAATAGAGATGGTTGAATGGCCATTGAAACATGCTAAAGAATTCAAGCGCATGGGAATAAAACCTCCAAAAGGCATTCTTATGTATGGTCCACCTGGGTGCGGTAAGACTATGCTTGCTAAGGCAGTTGCTAACGAATCTGAAGCAAACTTTATTTTAGTTAAGGGTCCAGAATTATTGAATAAATTTGTTGGTGAATCTGAAAAGGGTGTTCGTAAGGTATTTGAAAAAGCTCGGCAGGCTGCACCAACAATAATATTTTTTGATGAGATAGATTCAATAGCCCCAAGACGAGGTCGCGAATCGGATTCTTCAGTAACTGATCGTATGATGAATCAATTATTAACTGAGATGGATGGGTTAGTTGAACTGAACGATGTAATAATTATAGGCGCTACGAACAGACCAGATATTGTTGATCCTGCTTTGCTAAGGCCTGGAAGGTTTGATCGCGTTCTTCTCGTTTCGGTCCCAGACCGTGAAGCCAGATTAGATATATTAAAAATATTTACTGCAAAAATGCCTTTGGCAAAAAATGTCAGTCTTGATCAACTTGCTGATTTAACTGACAATTACGTCGGTGCAGATATTGAAAATTTGTGCAAAGAAGCAGCAATTATCGCATTAAGAGAGTCATTTAACGCTAAAGAAATTACTATGACTCATTTCAAAAAAGCCTTAGAGAAAGCAAAGAGCTCTATAACGAAAGAGGATCTTGCAAGATACCAAAGCATTGAAGAAGAATATTTGAGAACGGCAAGAGGGGCAGCAATGCGCAGAGACAAAGACTTAGATTATATGGGTTAAACTTTCGTCAAAATTTTAGCTTTTTCTTCAACTCGAATAGTATGTTCTGCTTGTGATACCAATCCGTTAGAAATTTCAGGCAATTGTGCATATTCTTGGATTATTCCTTCTTTTTCAAGCAATCTAAGATAAAATTCACCCATAGAATATTTTTTCATTATCCATCTTTTTGTAAATGGCAAAGTTTTAAACTCCGATTCAATATATTTCAGAACCTCCCGCGCTTTTGGATGCCTTACTGCTTTTTTCCCAACCCAGCGGAAAATTCCAGAAGGTTTCCCTTCACATATCATCCCTTTTCCGGTAGTGGCAAAAGGTTCAATGGCTACAACTTGGCCTTCTTTTAATATCTTTGTACTTTTATTGTCATAATTGGGTACGCTTGGCGGAGCATGTATCTGATAGAGCCCTAAGCCATGTCCGGATAAATTTCTTATCGGTTCAAATCCCTCTTCTTGTATCGTCTGCTCAATCTCTTTTCCTATTTCACCCAATGTTACTCCAGGCCTTATTATTTTTAGGGCATTTCTCAAAGCATGCTCAGATGCCCTAAGCAGATTAATATTCTTATCTAAATCAACCGTTATTGCTGTATCCCCAATGTAACCATTTACATGAACTCCAACATCTAATTTCACAATATCGCCCTCATCAAATATTATAGGGTCATCTGTAAAAGCGCAGTAATGCGCAGCTATTTCATTTCTTGAAATTTGTGGAGGAAAAGCAAACTTGCCCCCTAGTTTAAGAATTCTCTCTTCAACCCTTTCAGTAACTTCAAGCAAAGAAACACCAACTTTTATTAAAGAAGCGCCATAATCCCTTGCTTCAGCAGCTATTCTTCCTGCTTTATCATAATCATCCATAAACTACGAGAAATGCATTTGTTATTTATATCTTTTTGCCAAAACTGCCCAAAGTTGTCTGCGTTTTACCATGCAGTATTTCCTCTTTAGTATACCCTAAAACTTCTAAAATTTTTTCAACAGCAGGCAACACTTGATTATTAATATAATATTCTGAATCGTAATCATTGTCTTCAATTTCCTGAGGCAGTTTAACTTTATCCCTTATCCGTGTGCCTTTTCCGGAAACTACATATTCAATCATCGTTCCCGTTCCAACTAATAATCCTTTATCTCTCATTCTTTTTGCTGCGGCTACATGGGGTCCCTCAGAGGCGTAAGAATCTATTGGTTTTTTCAGTTTAGTCCTCATTATCATGTCTTCCATTTTAATTTTTCTTTTCTCAACCAACTCAATTACTTCTCGTGCATATTCCATCGCCTTCTTGCTGTTATTTTCTCTAAGTATAATACCTAAAACTTTTTCTTGTGTTTCACGAGCCAATTTAGACCAATCTCTTCTTACCGTTTCAAAGCCAATGATTTTTATTTTCCCCCTTTCATTTATCAAAGCATATTTCTTTTTTGCTCCAAATTCTGACTTGCCTTTTCTCATCACAAATATCCCGCGAGTATAATAATCTTCCAACTCCAGTTCCATATATCTTGGTAATTTATCATTGACTTTTTTCTGAAAGTCTTCTGCTAATTTTTTGGATTGTTTATTCAGGTGTAGCATAATCGAATCAGTATCTCCATAAATCACCTTGAAACCTTCTTTAGTCGCTAAGTCCATCGCCGTAGTTATATAATGTCGGGCATAGGCAGTAATAGTCTGCGCTGCTTCTAGGGAATACCATCTTGCGCCAAAGAATGCATGGTAACCATACATTGCATTTGCAATGGTTTTCAGGGCATAATTTCTTGCACCAAGCAGACTTCCTTTTAATGTTTTGTCGCCTTTCATCTCTTTTTTGATTTTATTTCTTGCTTCAATTAATTCGATTATTGATTTTGTAATGAATCCCTGTTTCTTGCTTAAATGATACTTCACTAATTTCCCTGTGATGGTCTCAACCGGGATTGTTTCATTTCCATCCGCACCAAGAGTTGTTGCGCTTATATTGTGCGCAGCTATTATTGAGGGATAAAGCCCTTTGAAGTCAAATACGGCAATATTTTCATACAATCCAGGTTCTGGCGTAAAGACAAATGCCGCCTTAAAAGTAGTTTTCATCCTTTTTCTTATATTCTCTTCACTTGGATGATTTGGCACCAACTCATTGTAATCATGCGCTTTTTTAATCAAGAACCATTCAGACTGTAGCCCATAGCTATGCCTCGATACATCAAAAGGTGATTGCCCGACAACTTTCGAAATTTCATGTATATTGGGCAGTAATTTCTCGGCTAATTTGTAAGTAATTTTGACATCTTGCATATTGTATTCTAATATAGGTTCTATTGCTTTTCCTCCATGGTCCCATGCAGCGCCAAGATTTTTCATTTCAATCTCTTCCTTGCCTTCACCTACCAATTCTCTCGCAACAGAATCCAAATCATAAGTATCTGTCTCAAGAACAGGAGTCATCATTAGCCTTACAAATGCATTTAAGTCAATATGAACAATTCCCAAAATTTTTGTTTTTGGAAAATTTCCTCTTCGTCCTACCTCTATCACTGCCCCATTCAATTCAAATTTAACTTTAAGTTTATCTGCCCTGTCTCTTAGATAGGGAAAATCAAATCCATCTGAAAAATAACCAACAATGTAATCAGGGTCATATTTTTCAACCTGCCTCAAGAATTCTTCAATCATTTCTTTTTCACTATTTGCAAAAATATAATCATCATTGTCTGTTGTAAATTTTTTCCATGTAATTACTTTTTTGAATTTATTGCCGTATATTCCAATGCATATTGCCGGATCTCTTGAAGGCATAGGGAATCCCCTTGAAGGCAGATATGTCTCAATATCAAAAGAAAGCATTTTTGGTTCTAAATATTTTCCAGTTCCAATAATGGATTTTATTTCATTTTCTTCAATTTCTGCTTCAACTAATTGTAGAACATTGATATTTTTTTCTATTAGATATTTTTTAGTCAGCGGTATATCTACTTCAGCTTTATATTCGACACCTTTCCACTTTTTAATAATATCTTTTACTTTTATTGCTTCGCTATTTAATAAACAAGTTATTTTAAGAACGTCTCTTTCTTCACCAAGATAACTCTTATTCTCTTTTTTAACTTCATAAACTTCTTTATCTTCTTCAATCTTTTTTTTGAGATTATTTATAATGGCTTTTTTTTCAGGAATGATATAGAAATATGGATGCATAGATTTATCATAATAAATCACTCTTTTGCCCTCTTTGTCCCGGCCATAAAGTCTTATTAAATTCTGTTTTCCATTATCCTGCATTTCTAAATCCAGCAGATAGAACTGTTTTTTCATTACTATTCTAAGGTTTATATAATTATTTAAACCTTTTTATAACTCCATAGTCTTTCTTTGCTATTCAAAAGCAATTATCCAGAAATGGCTTCTTAAAAACTTCATCTCCTCTCAAATTGAGTAGCAAGCCAAATATACATATGCCCAGAGAATAATATCCCAAATCCTCATTAATCTTTGTTATATCCGATCGTTGGCTCAATAAATTAATTCCCCTCTTCATATCTATCTTCAGCGCATTTACTGCATAATATAACATCTCTTTAGAATTATATCTTTGTGCCATCGAAAATTCCAGCCACGTTGCATGTCCTTCTACAAAAATATTATAATCTTTTCTTCCATAAATTGCGCCATAATTTGCTTCAAGCAGAAGATGGGAATATTCATGTATAAAACTGCATCGACAATAGGATTCGTTGCATATTGAAAGATGACCTATTGTCAAATCTTTGTCGAAATAAAACTCATTCTCATCTTCAATTAATTTCTTTGGTCTAATATAATCAAACCCTAAAAAATCTGAGACATCAGCGGAAACTTTATTAAATATTTTTTGGAACTCGGTTATTTTATACACAAGGTAATTTGATTTCTTGCCTTTGATAACATCCAGTTTACTACAAATCTCCTTAAGGGAATTTAAACAGCCCTCTTTTAAAAAATATTCTTGAATTAATGATTCCCCTTCAAGATTCATTAAAATTAATAGTAGTTTAGAGATATATAAGTTTTCTCCAATTTATTGTCCCAAACAAATCAAATAAATTTTTTCAAAGAATCTCGGTTAAGCATTTCTTTTGTTGGCTTGAACATATATGCATTAGCGCTGTCAAAATAGCCGCACCTAAATTTATCTAGGGGAATCCCGGTCCTTTTTGATAACATTAATGCATAAAAAAAGACCTGTGTTGCAGCAAATTTTTCCAAAGAAGCATTTGGTTTGTAGTCCCATATCCAAACCAAGCCGTCTTCAATCCTTAAAACATCAATGTGGCCGGTCAATGGGCCTTCATTTCCAAATAGTTCATTAAAAGTTTCCATCTCCCCAGGTTCAAACCATAATGGCACTTCAACTGCCAGAGTATTGCTGTCATTTTCTAGCATGAATACCTGCACCCGGCTATGCGCAGATTTATATCTGTTTTGATTTTCTTCTAATCCCAAAGTGGTCAATTTAGAAAGTTCGTGATTTTTAGTTTCTACTAAATTCAAGTTATTCAGTTTGAATTTCAGTCTCGATCCTCTCGGTCCAGAGTGAAAATAATCATTTGGGCAGTTCTCGAAAACATCATTCAAATATTTATTCAAAGAGCCATAGCATTTCTCACATAATTTTTCGGTCTTCGGGCTGTGCATCCTGTAGAAATAGTACCACCCATGATCAAAAGAAATTTGCTTTATCACCTCTTAGCTTATTTCGGATTTTGATTTATAATAATTATTGTAATTGAAGCTATTCTAGATTAATCACGTTAAAATAGCAAAAGATTTATAAATAAAACTAATCTGCCTTTTCTCGAAATGACAGGGATTATTGAATTTCCAGGGGATGTTCCTTATAAGGACATCAAGGACAAACCTGAGCGGATTCTACAAGTTATTACAAATGGGGACTACATGCCTATTGCAGAGGATTATCTTAGGTTTATTTATGGATTTAAGGACATTCATCTTAATCAAGACAGGATAATATATTTATTTAATGAAAGAAATCCTATTCGAATAGGGCAAAGATACAGTGGGCTTCATAACTTATTTGGTGCCTCACCAGAACCTATTTTTAAGAACGAATTAGGTCAAATTTTCCCCCTTAATATTAGGAATATTAATGTTTTAGTTATTGATGATAATATAGGCTGCACTACATTGTCTATTTTAGCTAAGATGTCTTCTCACAATCCAAGTTCCTTAACTGTAGGATTTATCATTCCACCAAGAGAGATTATTATTGATTCGCTTGAGAGACTTAATGAAAATATTTTCAGGTATGTTAAATGAATAAATTGTCTAATATGATTCAGTTATCTTTGCCGATAGGAATAGATTTTATGAAATTTGAATCGGCAGTCTATAACGAATATTTCTCGCATTCTATAAAATGGTGTCTTTATAAAAATGAAGTTCAATATCCGTTTCCTCCAGACAGTTTAATATCTTTGTTTGAAACCAGCCCAGGGGAGTTTTCTCAAAGGCATAAAAGACATAGTGCGCAACTAAAATCTAACATTATTTTATGGTTGAAATCATACAATCAAATAAAGGGTAATTCTGAAGCACGGTTCAATTATAAGGATGCAACATTAAAACGATTGGAAGAAGTGTATTATTTTGTCATCGCACCAAAGCAACTTTATTTAAATGCCTGCGTTCGTGAGCTCGAGATTGAGTTTGGTTCTATGCAGGGCATGAAAGACCATTCATTAAAAGAATTCCCTCATAACACAAATATGCTCTTTCTGCAGAAACTTGATTTGTATTACAGAGTGGCAGAGCTCAACAACTTTAAAAAAGGAAATTGCCTAATAAATAAACTACAAATTAAATCCAGGTAAATGTAAACTTTTCCAACAAATTTTTAAACAAAAGGAGTTTTACCTTAAGTCATGGGAGTTAAGTTTAAGGATTTATTGCAGCCCGAAGAGATTTCATGGGACGAATTAAGAGACAAGAAGATAGCCGTTGATGCTTCATTGATGATTTATCAATTTTTGAGTTCGATCATGCAGAAAGATGGTACCCCATTAACAGATTCTAATGGCAATGTGACCTCACATTTAGTAGGGATATTCTCCCGAGTTACAAATCTTATGGATAAAGGATTGAAGCTTTGTTTCGTCTTTGATGGCAAGGCCCCAGAACTGAAAAATAAAGAGAGAGAAAGGAGAAGAGAAAGAAAAAATATCGCTTCAGAAAAATATGAAGAAGCTAGAGAGAAAGAAGATGAAGAGATGATGCATCGCTATTCTCGTCAATTATCTTTTTTAACCCATGAGATGGTTGAAGAGGCTAAAGAATTAATTAAAGCATTAGGTCTCCCTGTGATTCAAGCACCATCTGAAGCTGAAGCTCAAGCGGCATATATGTGCCGCAAGAAAGATGTTTGGGCAGTAGCCACCCAAGATGCTGATGTCTTAATTCATGGTGCTCCGAAGGTTTTGAGAAACTTAACCTTGTCACAGAAAAAACTTTCAGGTTCAACTTACACAAGAGTTCATCCGGAAATTTTAGAATTAAACAAGGTTTTAGATAATTTAGGGATAGATTTAGATCAATTAATTGTCATTGCCATTCTTATTGGTACAGATTTTAATGTCGGTGGTGTAAAAGGTCTTGGACCAAAGAAAGCATTAAAATTAGTTCAGGACGGAAAATCTTTTGATGTTATTTTCAAAGAATTAGGAGAAATTGGTTTTGATTGGAAAGAAATTTTTGATGTAATCAAGAAAATGCCAGTAACTGACAATTATTCTCTAGAATGGAAAGATGTTGACCAAGAAAAGGTAAAGTCTATTTTAGTGGGTAAGCATGATTTTTCTCAGGAGCGTGTCGAAAGCACTTTAAGTAAAATTACAAAACGCGGTAAGGAACAATTGAATCTTAAGAAGTGGTTTTAATTATTTTTTTCTTCCGAATGCCCATCCAACGAGACCCTTCCAAGTATCATGCATTAATCCCATTCTTTGTCTTTTATCTGCTGCAGCTAATTCCGTTTTTAGTCTTTTATCGTTTTGTGCAATTTGCCTATTCTCCTTTTCTCTATCAAGTTGAACTGCCGTTTTTTCGCTTGTAGGAGACATAATCCATTTTATTCCCAGAAATGCAAGAACTGCTCCGCCGATTACGAATATAAGATTTTCACCAATAAATTGCACTGCATCTTCTAAATAGGGGGTGGCTATCATATCATTTGTATAGGCATAATTTCCACCATAGATTATAAGTCCAATTATCAAAACATAAAAAACCCAACGCATTCTTTTGTTTCCAGGGCTTATCCATTCTGCAATCGTAAAGGGTAAAATCAACATCGCTAAAACCATAATTCCCACTATTAATATTGACCACCATTCTTTAACTGCATCCAGATAGTTTTGTGGAAAAAACCTTACGCTGAAGAATGCTAAAATCAGGGATACAATAATCGCCACAGATGTATTGTCAGGGAAGACATATCTCAAGGTTACATGCCCCATCAAAGCAAGGAAAACTAAAAAAAGTCCGAATTTTAATAATGCCACGGACGTTTCAGCGCCAAAAATGAAATTTATTGCATCAACAAATCCACTCTCCAAACTGGGAAATTCAAAAGCAGAGGTTATAGCTGCTACAGATAGGAAACCTAAAAAAAACATAGACGCTCTCTTTATCATATCACTTGTTAAATTAGGTAAATATTTAAACTTTTCTAGCTTTTCAGCACTTTATGAAAGCCATTAAAGTTCCATTGAAAGAGGCGGAAAAAGTCAAATCTCTGCTGATTAAGCAAGGTCTATTATGTAGGGTCTGTCCACCAATAAAAGATTCAAAATATATCTATTTTGCGATTAATGGCAGAGTCCCAGGTTTTACACAGGTGGAAAAAAGATTCAATAAAATAGTTTCTTCAGATTCATTGTTCTTAAAGGGGCTAACAAAGAAAGAATATTCTCTATTGCCTACTTCATATGACCTAATAGGAGATATAATGATTTTAGATCTTCCTGAAGAACTTTCTAAAAAATCAAAATTTATTGCTGAGACCTATATAAAAATATTGAAAGGCATTAAAGTCGTTGCTGATAAAGTGGGCATCCATCACGGCGTTTTCAGGACGCAGGATTTAAAAATACTGTCCGGCGAAAAAAGAAAGATTACAACTCATATTGAAAATGGCTTAAGAATGAAACTGAATGTTGAAACCTGTTATTTTTCTCCAAGACTGAGCACAGACAGAATTGATGTCGCATCACAGATAAAAAAACCGGAACAAGTGTTAGTTATGTTTTCCGGAGTTGCGCCATATCCTTTGGTGATTTCAAAATATTCAAAAGCCAAAGAAATTATCGGCATTGAAATCAATCCCGAAGCGCATAAATTTGCAGAGGAAAATATTAAATTAAACAAATTAAAAAATATAAAAGTTTATCAGGGGGATGTTAGAAAGGTCCTGCCTAAATTAAAAATGAACTTTGATAGAATCCTTATGCCCCTCCCAAGATCAGCAGAGTTATTCTTAGATTTAGCATTGGAATATATAAAACCTAATGGAATTATTCACCTCTATGGTTTTTCAGATGACCTGCAGTTAGCAGAGAGTTATGTTAGGGCAATAAAAAATCTGGACAATAATGCAAAAATTCTGAAAATTCGGAAATGCGGCCAGTTCGCACCAAGAAAATTCAGGATTAGAGTTGATTTCAGCCCCTGAACCCTATTCCTAATAAATAAGCTTCCTTGCTTGTGGCTTTTGAAGCATCAGGCTTTATCATCTTAACTTTGATAAAACTTTTCTCCAATTCTTTCTTAAGCTTCTCAAATTCTTCTCCGCGAAACATCTTGCACAAAAAAAACCCGCGAGGTTTCAAAACTTTCTTAGCTAAATAAAATGCCCTCTTGCAAAGTTCATAAGTTCTTAAATAATCTATATCTTTTATTCCAGAAAATTTTGGAGCCATATCGCTGAATACTACATCAAATTGATATTCAGCAATTTCTTTCCATGCTTCTTCAGAGAATACATCCCCGTAAAAAAATTTATAATTCTTATATTCATCAAATGGTTCTATTTCATCAACATCAACCCCAAAAACAAACCCTTTTGAACCAATCTTCTCCAAGCAGTATTGCATCCATCCCCCAGGAAAGCTTCCTAAATCTAATACATATGAACCCAGTCGAATCATCTGGCTAACTTTATCAATCTGTTGTAATTTATAATAGGATCTCGCCCTTGTATCCTCTTCCTCGGATTTCTTTGTGAAATAGTCTTTAGGCATATAGTCTATAAGCAATAACAATTATTTAAACTTTCAGTAAGTCTTAAATATAAAAACAAAGTATATTAATGATATGCTTGCAAGAACCCATCTGTTAATAGGAATTATCGTTTCAGTCGCGCTATTCAAGTTCTTGAGCATCTCACATCCATTATATTTCATTTTTATGACCTCATTTTTTGCAATATTTCCCGATATTGATACATTTAATTCAACAATTGGTAGCAAGGTAAAACCTCTGTCTTTCATATTAAATCTATTATTTGGTCATCGTGGCATTATGCATTCTATGTTCATACCCATATTAGCGTGCATATTCCTTTTCTCTCAAGGATACCTTGTAACGGGTTTTGCCCTCCTTATAGGTTACACTTCCCATATCTTGGCTGATTCATTAACTCACGAAGGAGTAAGGCCGTTCCATCCATTAAGTTTTCATGTAAAAGGTTTTATAAGAACAGGCGGAATTTTAGAGCATATTTTTTTCTTGTTATTAATTATTATAATTTTAATAAGTATAAAATCATTTTTTTGATTTATATCTTCCACGTTTCTCAACAAGTTCAAGTCGGTGAATAATTTCTAAATGCTCTGGATTTTCTGCCTTATATCCTTTCATAACTTCTTTAAAAGATTCTGCGGCATGCTTATGATGCTTGCTTTCCAAGGCCTGCCTCAATAAATGTAAATCGACGGCCTTATCTTCAATTTTTGTTGAAAAAAAACTTAGTCCAAAATCTATAAAATACAGCACCTCTTTTAAAATCATATTAGAAGTAGTTAAATCTCCATGTATTATTTCTGCTTTATGCAGTTTAGCAATATTTTCTCCGATTTGCCTGCAGAGCTCTTTTCTTTGTTTATGATTATCTAAAATATCTCTTAATTTTTCCCCTTCTATAAACTCCATTTCTATAATCATTTCTCTATCGTTAGTTTTATGCAGTTTTGGTACAGGAATTAATTTAAAAGCCTTTTCAAGAATCTTTGCTTCGGTTTTTGTACATCTTTTTCTTATCTTTAGGTCTAATTCTTCATGCCTATATCCCTTTTTTACTCTATGTTTGACGATGATGTTATCCCTTAGATATAATACTGCTTCAGCGCCTTGTGCAATCTTTTTCATGCTATAATGCAAAATTTAAGAAAAACTATTTAAATATTGATGTTTTTATAGCCATCAGAGGTGATATAATGAAGCGTTTGATTATACTTTTGATGATTATTAGCATTATAGCTATGGGCTGTGCTAAAGAGGATGTGGCCGTGAAAATATGCCCTCCTAGTATGGTACTTATTGATGATATCTGTTGCAATGATATAAACAATGATGGATGGTGTGATGAAAAAACAGAGGTAATCGCAACACCAATGGTCCAAAAGGTTGTTCCTGAAGCTAAGTTCAGTTGCAAATTCTTTTCAGTGGTTCCATACTTTGAATGTATAAGTGCCCAGCAAGTCAATGGCAATCTATACCTAAATTTGGTAACGACAAAAAACCATCCTGGTTTGCATAGATTAAAGAAAATAATCTTTGATGATCTCTCGGGGTGCAATTGGGAAGGAAATTTAGCACTAGAATTTGGTGGCATGGCATCAGTGCCAATTAGTTGCACTAATCCAGCTGCATCAAAGTTTACTCTAATTTTTGAGTGGACAGGACTTGAGGTCGATTCAAATACTGCAACAATAACTGCCTTAGGTGAAATAAAACCTTACGACAATTCATTGACCGCAAAGATTATTGGAATTTTCGATTAAAACTTCATAGGCATTTTGCCTTTAAATTTTTTCATTAATTTTTCTGGATTTCCAGAGCCCATAGTTTTCATCATTTTTTTGCTCATTCTATATTGCTTTAATAATTCCCTGATATCAGAAGCATTTCTTCCTGCGCCTTTTGCGATTCTATTGATTCTATCTCCTGTCAAGATTTCAGGATCTTCAAGCTCTTCTTTAGTCATGGACTGGAAGAGATATTTCCATGCCTTTAATTTATCGCCTTGGACCTGTAATGCTTCTTTAGGCAGTTTAACCCCCCCTAATCCTGGGATCATATCAAATATTTTATCCAATGGCCCCATCTTATTCATCATCTGCAGTTGATCATATAAGTCTAAGAAATTGAAATCTCCTTTGAGCATTTTCTTGCCCATATCCTTAGCATCTTCTTCATTTATTGCTTCTTTTGCTTTTTCTAGCAAAGCTTCCAAATCTCCCATGCCTAGCATTCTTCCGACAAAACCTTTAGGATTGAATTCTTCTAAATCATCTATTTTCTCTCCCATACCTATGAATCTTATTGGCGCCTCTGTGGCTGCACAGGCAGATAACGCACCACCTGCTTTTGCAGTTGAGTCCATTTTTGTTGCAATAACTCCTGTGACCTTGCAAGTTTCATGAAATTTTTGTGCCTGTGATTGTGCAGCTTGGCCTATATCTGCTGAAATTACAAGTAGAACTTCATCTGGATTTACCATTTTATTTATAGAATCTATCTCTTTGATTAATTCATCATTCAAGGCATCTCTTCCCGCAGTATCTATTATTAGTAAATCGTAATCTTTGTATTCTTTTTCAAATTCTTTGTAGATTTTAATAGGATTTTTCTCCTTCTCATTTCCATAAACATTTATGTTTATTTTTTCACCCAATTGTTTCAATTGTTTTAATGCTGCTGCTCTCCAGACATCTAATCCTAAAATCCCTACCTTATATCCTCTTTTGGAATAGTATTTTGCTAATTTTGCCGATGTTGTGGTTTTTCCCGAACCAAACAATCCAAGAAGCATTATCTTAAAAGGTTTTTTCTTTTCTATTTTAATTTCTTTTCTATTTTCGCCTAAGAATTTTACTAATTCTTCATAAACAACATTGATAATATATTCTCGCTGGTCAAGATTTTTCGGAGCCTTTTCATCTAACGCTCTTTTCTTAATATTTTTAGATAATTCAAAAACCAATTTAACATTTACATCTGCCTGCAACAGGGCCCTTTGTATTTCTCTTACAATCTCATCTATCAGTTTTTCATCTATGAAAATGCTTCCCGCAATCTTTTTAAGGGTACTTTTAAGTGAATCTCCTAAATTACCTAACATGAGTAACATTGAGGGTAGTTATTTTATAAATATTTTGTGTTTTTTTGCATTTGCCCATTAGTTTTAAGAAAAGCTGGTACCAGGATTCGAACCTGGGAATAATCGGGTTGCAGCCGATCCCCTTAACCGCTTGGGCATACCAGCATTAATTCAAGAATAACTTAAATCTAATATTTAAGCCTTTCCATAACCTTTTTGGCAAAATCCAATAAGTTTGAAATGTGGTTCAGAAGCATAGAAAATTTTATAAACAAAACAAGGTCTTTAAGACAGCAAAAATGAAAAGGACAATGATATTTTTACTTATGGTAGGGATTTTGTTTACAGCAGGGTGCTATGAAAAAGAAGAAATTTTCCCGTTGAATACTTCAGAAAGAGTAGATCTTTCAGAAGAAAATCAGACATTAAATGATTCTGCAATATTTACAGTAAAGCCCGAAGCCTATATGAAATTTAGGATAGGAGATTCCTTGCAATTTGGAGAAAATAAATTAACCTTGCTTGAGCATACCAATGACGGCCAAGCAAAATTTTTATTAGGGGATAAGAAGTTTACTCTATTCACTACAGGAACAGGATACCCAATTGATAATAAGTTTTTCTTTTTTGTAACTCAAGTTTATGACAATGTTCATAAGGAAAGAGATTTTGTTGCAATTAACGTTACAGAATATACCTTCAAAACAAATGAATATTTGATGAAAGTAGATGATTTTATCAGATTCGAAAATGTTACTGTCTCAGTTTATGATATTATTGCAGGAAATTTAGGAAAACCATCCACCGTTATAATTAATATAGATATGCAGGATATTTATCGAAGGTCTTACACCATTCCTGAAGGGACTTCAAAAGAGTTCACTGGTATTAAAATAACGAATGAACAGGTTTATCCTTATCCTAACGAAAAGGATCAGCAGGCCTTATTAATTATAGAACAGATTCCTTTGAAATAATATGAGCCTGGAGGGATTTGAACCCTCGGTCCCCAGCTTAGAAGGCTGGTGCCCTATCCAGTCTAGGCTACAGGCTCATAACTACCTTAAACTTACTTTTTATTTATAAAATTAACGTATTTTAGAAACATTTTTTAACTTCATTTTCTTTATTGCCCTCTATGTGGTTCAATATTCATAGCCAGGAATTCAGCTCTCGTTTCTTGAAGCATTTGAAGAAATATCCTGGATTAAAGGAGCATGTAAATAAAGTTATCAATGAAATCCTTAACGAGCCGGAGCATCCGCACCAGCACGAAAGGTTGCATGCAGAACGCAAATTATTTAGTGCAAGAATAAATCATAATTTTAGAATAATCTATGAAGTTATTGATGACAAAATCTATTTCTTGGAGATAGGCCCGCATAAGATTTATCAGGAATTTTGAATTAATGGGTTTATCACTTCAATCCACGGGACTTTAGAAAAGTCTTTAACATTTTCGGTATATATCCTTTTTATGCCATTTTCTTCCATTACTGCAGCTATCAATGCATCCCAATAGTGTATATTATATTCTCTCGAAATATCCATTGCCCTAATTACCGAGTTTGGATTTATTCCTAATATTTTTCCAGATTCCAACTTGGCATAATTTTTCACGAGATATTCCGCAACTTCTTTATCCATTTTTAATTTTTCCGTGATTATGAAAAAAAATTCAGAAATATTCTGCACAGATAATACAAAATGTTTATCTTTTTTGATAATATCATAAATCAGTGCTTTTGCAGCCAAATGTTTATTTTTTTCAGTTTCATCATAAGCATATACAAGTATGTTAGAATCAATTATGGCTGCATCTTCTTTCATATAGTTCTCCCCTTTCTTTGTACATCTTAATGCCTGATTTGAACCCGCTGTCCATCAGTTTAATGAGTTTTTCCTTAATTTCTTTCTGTTCTTTTTCTTCGATCCATTTTTTCAATGCTTCCGCAACGGCTTTTCCAAGAATTCCTTTTCCAGTGCCGTACTCTGATTCTACCATCTTTCTAAAATCAGCCTCTACATTATCTTCGACGTTTATTGTTATCGTCCCCATACGATACATTTAGATAATACATCTATTTAAATGTTTCTAAAATATAAATGTTTAATTTCTAGAAGTACAATTTATTCTTTCCACGTATAATATATGATTAGAACAACAGCAATGCAGTTTGCAATATCTGCGATGTTAAACACAGGCCAAAATCCCAAATCAATAAAGTCCCTTACGAAGCCGAAAAATAATCTATCATAAGTGTTTCCTAATGCGCCTCCAACAAGTAGTCCCAAGGGAATTTGTAAGTTTTTATTTATTTTCTTTCTATAATGCCAGATAAAGAATATTAAAGCAATAGCAACAAAAATAAAGAACCATCGACCTCCATTAAAAAGAGAAAATGCAGCGCCATAATTCTCAGCATACTTAAAAATAAAAAATTCTTTCCCCGTGAAAAATATTTTACTAAGTTGATCAAAAATAAAAACAATCAAAGCAACTAACCACAATTTTTTCATTTAATATTTTATCACAAATCAAACTTAATAAAATTAACTATGATTTTTTTGTCATATATTTTACAGAATATATTTATCTTAAGAAATCTTCTATACCCGTAACTATTACATAAATGTCGCAGAGAGGTAAAAGCTTATAAATGACAAAAATTATCACTTTGGATAGGGAAAAAATGGGTGGGAATCCTTTAGTCGACAATGCAGCCTGTGGCAAAACTTTCAAGTTTGTCATAGAAAGCATGCAAGCTGGGGTCGAAAAGCATTATTATTGGATTCTCCGTTTCTTGCAGCAGCCAGGCCCTTTTGGTTTAGGCTTTGAGCAGGTTCTTAAGCTTAGAGATGTCTTTGATGCAGCTGCTTCATCATCCTTTTTTGGTAATATAGAACAAAGGAGGTCTATTCAGCAGGGAGAAGTAGGGAAGTGGCTCGGAGCATTAGCACAGATGAATCAGTCTTTGTTCAAGATGATTCACGAGTTAAGGATTTTAGACGAAAGATTAACTCTTTATGAAGAAGATGAGAAAGGCATTCACGAATCTCAATTGGCATTGAAAACAGTTTGGACAAATTTAGTTGAGGGTGGTACTCAAAATCCCGGTTCTGTCTTAGGTCTATCAGCAGTCGGCGGTCCAGGTTATGTTACATTGGCAGATCATTTTTTTAATACAGATGTAAAAAGTTCTGAAGATGTCGCTTCAAAAGTAAAAGCGATTGATACAAATCAAAAAGTCAAAAGCCTTGTTGCCACAAAATTAAAGCAATTTGCTGTATGGCGTGATACAACAAAAAAAGAATTGAGGCAGAGAAAGCGTTTCTCTTTGAGCAATCTTAAGACTCATTATTACACAATGAAGATGTATATCAATTGGATTCGCCCTTATATTACAAATATTAGGGCATTAAATCTAAAAGGTGATTTAAATGATCCGGATATTGTCCGTTCTTTTGAATCTGCAAAAATTGAATTAGAATTATTGGCTTTTAATTCAAAATCATTTCACACATATTATCCTGCTGTTCGTGTGACTATGAAATATGTTGTTCTGCCGCAAATGGCTTTCCAGTCAGAATACCAGAAAGGTCCAATGCATATGGGCCGTACAGATGTGGTAATTGCCCCTTATGTTGTTACTCAAAAAGATATTGATGAATATTTCAAAAAGAAAGATGAGGAAGACTTTGAAGTTTTGAAATCTCTTCAGGAAGGTTTTACTGCTATTGAAGATGATCTGAAAGAATATTTGAAGCAGGCAGATATGATTGGCGGTAAAAAAGAAAAAGAAGATAAAAAGGAATCTGCAAGTTTCTTTACAGGATTCTTTACCTCATTAGGTAGCACATTCGGATTAAAAGAACTAAGGCAATTAGGCAAAGAGAATAAGGCACATCAATTGAAGCCAATTGATGCAAAATCAGAGAAAAGCAAGGCTGGAAAAGCAGCAAGTGGTTCCGCATATGCATTAGGTTACATCTTTAAGAAAGCGAATAGGATGGTGACTATGTAAAATGGTCAGCTTCGATAATGATTATTGGAACAGCATGGATAATTATTTTATTAAAACTAAAGAACCACTAAGTGCTAAAGAGTTAGGCATTTCTGTCGGTGCAGGAGATCCTCTTGAGCAGCTCAAGACTAACATTAATGTTGGCGCTCAGGCAGTTGAATTAGGTTTTATGGGTTCTGGCAAAGGTTCCGTTTACCAGCCTACAGGTTATAATCCTGAGACCATCGGTAGAGCGAAAAGAGAAGCTATAAAAGAATTGGCAAAAATCAACAAGGTTCAGCTTTCAACTCACGCTTCTGCTAACGCTGCCGGTTTTGCTGGTTTGGGAGAAAGAGGTTTTTCTGATGAAGCTGCAGAACGTAATATGATAGAAGTTCGAAGAGCAGTTGATTTTGCCGCTGACACTGCCGGAGGTGGTGCTGTTGTTATTCATACTGCTGAATTTCCTGTTGCTGTTCCAAAAAAATATCCTGAGTTTGAAAGATATAAAGATGAAGAGAAAAGTCATCCGATTTATCTTGTTAATAGTAAAACGGGTGAACTCGTTCAAGGAATAAAGAAAGACCAAGAATTTATTGTTCCTGAATTTAAAAGAAGCGAGAAAGACTACACTGATGCCCAGGGCAATAGGGTAAAGAAGAATGATTATATTGATTTTGATGGTAATAAAGTTTTCAAGCTTGCCGACCGCGTTCCACTTACAAATCCAAAAACGGGGGCAATAGACGTAAGGATTAAGAAATACGATGATTTTAATGAACTAGCTAAAGAATGGAACGAAGATCCAGACCACAAGAAAAATCAGCTTACTCCTGAGCTTATGATATATCGCTCGAAAGTTGAGGGTCGAGAAAAATATCTTTGGTCTGAATCTGCAAAATTTGGAGAGGCTTATAAGGAGGCTCTAGAATCAAGAAAAAAATGGGAAGAAATAGCGAGGAGAGCAGAAAAGTTTGAAAAAGATAATGCGAGTCGGGAAGATGTAAAAGAACTTTGGAAAGAAGGGGCACAAATTCACGAAGACTTCAGACGTCATGGTTATTCACCAACTGAAGGAAAATCTCCTGCTGAATTTGCAAGAGAAAAGGCCCTTCAGTCATCAAGACAAACAGAATATTACCGTGAAGGTGCAGTTGGCCAAGCAGAGCAGGCAAAGGAGATGGCTATTCAAAGAGAGAATGCCATAGCACTTGAAGATTATGGGTTGAAAAGATCAGTTGCAAATATTGCCCGTTTGGGAGTTTATGCTTACCAGAAAGAAAAAGAAAAAAAACTTGAGAGACCATTATATATTGCACCAGAAAATATTTTTCCCGAGAATGGTTATGGTGCTCATCCTGATGAATTAAAGGAACTAGTCCAAAAATCAAGAAAAGCTATGGCTGAACAGTTAATTGAGAAAAAAATTACCGGCGATAAAAAAGAAGCTGAAAAAATTGCCAATGAACACATCAAGGCAACGTTTGATATTGCTCATGCCAATACTTGGAGAAAGTATTTTAAAGGGTCGGATAAAGAATTCGATAAATGGTTAAAAGGTAAAGTAGAAGATTTAGCCAAATCAGGTATAATCGGTCACGGTCATTTATCTGATAACTTTGGTTATTATGATGAACATCTTACATTAGGTGAGGGTAATGCACCAATAGGCCATTTCATCGACACTATGAAAAAAGCAGGAATGAAAGAGCCATTTATTGTTGAAGGTGGTGCTCAAGATCAAGGTCGTTATCATGAGGCTATGACCCATGCATGGTCTAGATTAGGTGCATCGATGACTTACCGTGTCGGAGCCGTGGCTCCAAGATCATGGACGGATGTTCCAATGAGTACATTTGGTCCAATGTATTCAACGCCACATGCAGTCGGTCCTTATGTTACAGGCGGAGCGGGTCTCACCCCAATTTCAAAAGAATGGGGCGCTTACTCAGAAACTCCATTAGAATAAAGAGGTGTAAAAATGAAATTCAAGATTCAAAGGAGGGATAGACCAAGAATTGAATATCCCCAGGAAGATTTGCGCACAGCTCGCGAATATGCTAATAGGCTTTACAAAGAGTTTGGTGATTTTGTAAAAGCGATAATACTTTTTGGTTCAGTAGCCAGGAAAGAAAAAGCACATGATATAGATATTTTAGTGGTGCTTGATGACGTCTCAGTTATTCTCACTCCAGAAATAGTTGAAACGTATCGTATAATAGATGCAAAAATTCTCCGCGATGTTGACCCAAACAGACTACACATACAGTCTATGAAGCTTACTTCATTTTGGGAGTATGTTAGGTCTGGAGATGCTGTCGCGATAAATGTTTTGAGATATGGTATTGCATTGATTGATACAGGATTTTTTGATCCATTGCAGCGTCTTTTAGACTTAGGCAGAATCAGACCGACCACAGAGGCAATTTATACCTACTATTCTATGGCCCCTGCAAGTATGATAAGATCGAGACAGCATTTGCTTTCAGCAGTCGTAGATTTGTATCTTGCGGCAATAGACTCATGTCATGCAGCATTAATGAAGATTGGCGAAATTCCGCCTTCACCAGAGCATGTTGCAAATATGGTAAATCACGAGCTGGTAAAAAGAAAGCTTGTTGAGCAAAAGACTGCAGAATATATGAATAACTTATATAATATATTCAAGAAGATTACGCATAGAGAAGTGAAATTCATAACTGGCAAAGAATATGACCAATATATAAAAATGGCTGATTTTGTTGTGAGGGATATGAGAAAATTTTTAGAGAAGAAAGTTACAATATATAAATAGGGATTTTAATTTTTAATATTTCCCTCTCTCTTGATTGAATTGCGAATTTATCACAGGGACTAAAGGTAAGTGGAAATATTCTTAGTTAGTTCTCCAATTTTATGCGAGATTATTCTGTTATTAAATATATCCTGCTTTTCAACAATATAGGCTTCTTCCTTCGAAATATGCTTAACAAACAAAATTGTTCTTAATTCGCATTTATAAGTATCATAGTCTATAATTATATAATTATGAAAGTCTGGATTAATCATGACTGCAGCGTTATGGGTCCCATTTAAATTAGGTCCTTGCACTAATGAATTTGCAGATTTGCCAAATCGACCTGGATTAACTATATAACAAGTCTCATTCAAGAATATACCTCCTTTTTTCTTTTCATTCAAAAATCTAATGTCCAAAGAAATCATATCAGATAAATCTCTCTTATTTGTTTCAAAATTTTTTTCTGGATCAAAATAAGTAAATCTCTTCTCTGAAAGATCACCTGCACATAATATTACCTTTACATTCCTAAACTTATTTCTATAGATCTTGATTGACTGATTAATTTCTTTATTCCCGGTCAATTCTTTTTTTGAAAATCCAAATGGGGGATGATTAATAAAGAGTAGATCTGGTTCCGACCAATAAGTTATTTCAGTTAAGGATTGCATCTTTGTTCCATCCACATTTCTTCTGCCTCCTCTTGGTCTATATTCTTGAGGCAATTCAGATAAATCCGTTCCACTCCACCCCAAGATTATCAGTCCATTCCATGTTTTAGTTATTCTATCAATTCCATTAATTTTGATCAATCTCTGTATCTGATTATATTCTTCTGATATGCCTTGATAAAAATAAGAAAAATCAATATCATTTCTTCCAGGCAAGATTAAAACATTATGTATTGATTTATTAACTATCCCTGCTAGATTAATATACCCTGGAAGAAAAGTACTTTTGTATTCAATCAGACTATCACAATATGCCTGGGCACAATCCGTCATTTTTTTATCGCCTTTTATTCCTAAGTAATTTGCAAATTTCAGCAACAAATGTTGCCCACAAGGTGAAAAATCCGGATTCGAAATCATAAGTTTGATCAGCATATTTCTTTTGCTTTTACTGATTATTTCCAAATCTTTTGCAATCGTTGCTTCGATGCGTTCTGGTAATTCGTCGTTAATTATTTGAATCAAATTCTGTTTGAATTTTAATGGATCTTGCCCCTTTAATTGTGGAAAAAATTGGCTATATCTTTCTTTTAATATGGGTTCGTTACTTACTAATTCAAAATAACTTTCAAGATTTTCACAGAAAAATCCTAATAAATATTTTCTTTGATAAATGACAAGTTGATTGAAGACACTTATTAAATTCTTATTTTCTTCAGAGAAATAATCAAAAATTAAATCAACTAATCTTTTTTTAGTCTCATTTATTATTATTTGGCTTTTTGATAGTTCAATTTGGCTTGTAAAATTTCCTCCAAGCAATATACCATTAATCTTTTGATTATTTAAAAAGTCTACACACTCACTCAAAGAGGGATAATCCCCACATACCTCCGAAATTCCTGCAACAAGCAATATAATTAAATAAAAAATTAAAAAAACAAGGGTTAATCCTTATTCTTTTTTCTCTTTCTTTAGCCATAAGGCGAAATACTTTTGGGCAAGTTTCTTTACATCAAACGCATCCCTAAGTACCTTTTCAATGTCTTCATCTTCTATTTTTAATTCTTTGGCCCATTCTTTATAGTATTTTTTACCCTCTGCGAGTGCTTTCTCTTGATCTTTTTCGTCTTTAATGCTAGTTAATTGGTATTTTACAAACAATTTAGACTGTGTAAACTGCTCAATGGCCCCAACACCTTGAGTTACAGCCTTTATAACATCTTCTAGTTTAGCACCACTAGCAATCTTTTCTTTGATTGCATCTACCTGTGAAAGTTCATATACTATTTCTTTAAATAGATAATTGCTATCATCATCACCAGTAGTTCCTAACTTGCTGTATATATCGTCTATCATATCATCAAGCAATTTTCCAAAGTCGGCTTTCTTTATTATCGCTTTTCCATCCACGCCTTCCTTCAATTTCGTTAACAATTTGATATAACTATCTGCTCTCAAAAAATCATACTGGTTTTCTAGCTCAGTCATCTTTTCGCTGGCAACGCCTTTGTTATCCTTCCACTGATCGTATAATCCTAATTTTTCGTCTGGCATTTTAAGTTTCCTCCTTATAACCATGAATTTACTATCATTAAGCCGAGCCTATTTATATACTTTTCGGTTTGTTGTCTCTAAAGAGTGGCTACAACAAGCCTTAAACCACCATTAATCCATATTTAGAACGTAAGAATCCAAGCATTAAACGCTCTATCGTTTAAACAACAATTTTCGTTTAAACAACAATTTCTTCAAATTAGAAACAAACCTAAAAATAAAAGGATTTTTGATCCAAATAGCCGAAGCTGGGCAGACCTCATGACAGCAGAAGCAGCGTATGCATTTCTTCTTGTCTATTGAAGGATATCCATTAACAATTGTAATGGCAGATACAGGGCATATAGCTTTGCACCTGAAACATTTTATGCATTTTTTAGTATCAACTAAAACAACCGGTTTTCCAAGAGAATACTTTACAATTTCTTTTATTATCGGCAGGTTTATCACATAGGATATATTTTTGGGTTTTACATAATTAACTTTATTATAGCTCCCAATAACTTCCGGCTCAGAAAATAATTTTCTTTTTTTGGTTTCATGAACAAATTCTTTGCTCATAAGGCCTGAAATATCCATAGCAATTAAATCTAAAGCAACAGCATCTTTGCTTAGAAGTAGATATCCTGTTTTCTTAGGCGTTCCATCTCCCGGTCCATTTCCTTCCATGCCGATAATGGCATCCATAATATTCAATTTAGGTTTTATTATTTCATGTATATCGAATAACTTCCCATAAAATTTGCGAATATCTGTATTTTCTCTGTGCAGTTTCATTCTCTGCCCCAAGCCAGAAACACAGCCAAATAAATTTTTAACAGCCCCAGTGAATAAGGCGAGGGAATGTGTCTTCATTTTTGGGACATTTATCACTAAATCTGCTTCTAATGCTTCTTTAGATATCATGAATCCTTTATTCACAACATTTTCAGTCAATAATTTTACAGAGATATTATATTTCTCAGAAATATTTTTCATGCCCGTATTTTCAAATAAATGTTCATGAGCAATTCCTCCAGGCGAATCTCCAATAACCATTTTATTTCCTTTAAACACTCTAACAATTGCTTCAACAACAGCAGGATGGGTGGTTGCAGCTTTTGAAGGCGAGGCGTCAGTAAGTAAATTAGGTTTAATTAATATTTTCTTTCCGGAAGGAATCACAAAACCGATTTTTCTCAATCCATCTATGATGCTATGTTCAATCTCTTTAACATCGTACTTCTCCACATTGTTTACACAGACTTTGCTCATTTCATCTAATTTTTATGTTTTCTGTACTTATAAGGTTTTTTGAAAAGTAAATTGTCGCAACTATTTAGGGGCAACAAATAGAAATATTTATATATGAGAAAGTCTGTCTAATTGGGATGGTATCAAAAAATGATTTGAATTGGATATCCGAAAGAAGGAGGAATGAGATTTTTGAGTGTTTAGATGATTTAATCCGGATTCAGAACCATAACAATTCTAAATCAAATGTTATCACGGGATACAATTGGTACGTTAGTTTGCCAATTTCAACAAGCATTGTTACTTTTTCGAACTGTCACGAATCAAACGAATATAGAAGAGACATGTTATATGATTTAATAAAATTAGGTTATACTAGTAAATATATTCTTAATCGCATTAGGGAGAAGGGTAGCGTTTTTGTTTTTGAATTAGATTTCGAAATATGTGACGAGTCAGGCGAAATATTTCCTGGACTATGTATAAAAGATTTAAGAGAGAAGGAATTTATCGATTTGACCAAATATACTAAACCATTAGAGAATTATGCTGAATTTGAAGAGGCTGACGGAGCATTAATTGCGGAAAGTCGAGGATGGGAACTAGATATCGCTTTTAGCAGTAAATCTGAATTATTAAGGCTTGTTAATCTATTTTTAAATAAGGCAAGTATCAATCTTTACAACGAAAAGGGAGAAAAGATTATCGAAACTTTTGAAGAAAAATCAAAGAGGGGATATTGGAAAGGGGCTTACGAAACACCTTTCTTGATAATTGGGAATGCAGCATACAAATATTTAAACTCATTACCTCATTTTATTCAAGCAACCAAATTTTATTTCACAAACAAGAATAATGAAATAAGTTTTATTATTCATAATAAATTGGAATTGTTAAGAAGCTTACCCCCTTATGACAAACTATTGGATCTTGGTTTTAAGGAAGAATTATGTCTTGGAAACATTAAGTTTATAAAACAATATGTTGATAAGAATCGGTAGGTTTTTATATAGTTTTAACTCCCCAAATAATGAGTTAATTTAGAATTAGCTTAGGGTTAACATGGCAACAATAGATGATACCATTAGTATTCATCCAAAAAGGATAAGAGCATTAGATGAAGTAGATGCGATTATATTCAAAATTGAGAATTATGAAAAAATGTTAAATTGTAATGCCGGTGTCGCATTAAGACAAAATATGCAACTAGGATCAAGTTATATTATTGTTTCTGAAAATGAAGCCAATGAGGGTTTAAATAGACCTCGAAAGTTTGAATGGTATGCTAGTTTTTTCCCAAAGTCTTATTTTGAAAATCTCAGAGAAAAATTAAAAAATTAGCTTATATTATTAACTTAGATCAGGCTTCTCTCCATCGATACCCATGTATAATCTCTTCCACAACCTTTAAATAACCTGTTTCAATCTCTCAGCGCAATGAAAATCTTAATTACGGGCGGTGCAGGTTTTATCGGTTCGCATATCGCAGAATTGTTGCATGAGAATCATGAAGTTCACATTTTAGATAACTTATTCACGGGCAAAAGAGAAAACCTAAAAGATTTAAAGGTTTTTTTTCATAAAGCCGATATTCAAGATTTCGAAAAAGTTAATGACTTGACAAAGGGCATGGATTACATCTTCCATTTAGCTGCCTTAATCTCTGTTCCAGAATCAATAAAGAAACCAAAAGAGACTTCAGACATAAACATCCAGGGAACAATAAATGTTTTAGAGGCAGCAAAAATAAATAATGTAAAAAAAGTAATCTTATCAAGTTCTGCCGCAGTCTATGGTGATTTGCCTGATTTGTTAAAAAAAGAATCATCCCGTCTGAAACCTAAAGCCCCCTATGCATTTTCAAAATTGGCAAATGAATATTTTGCAAATTTATACAATAAAGAGCATAACTTGAAAACCTGCTGCTTAAGATATTTTAACGTTTATGGTCCAAGACAGGATCCTAATTCGGCTTATGCTGCAGCAATCCCGACTTTCGCAATTAAAGCATTAACAAATAAAGAAATCTCAATTTACGGCAACGGCAAGCAAACAAGAGATTTCATTTTTGTAAAAGATATAGCAAGAGCAAATATATTTGCAATGGAAAACTTGGAGGGAGTATACAATGTAGCTTCAGGCAAAATAATTGAGATTAATAAATTGGTTGAGCAGATAATTAGGCTTTCAAATTCTAAATCTAAAATTTGCCATACAGATTCAAGACCAGGGGATATTAAAGATTCAGCTGCAGATATTTCAAAATTAAAAGAAAAAGGCTTCCAAAATATGACCGATTTCGAACAGGGTTTAAAAGAAACCCTCGCTTTTTACCGTTAAATTTATTAACTCTTATTATTCTCCAATCTTTAGATGAAAAAAACCCTCGTTGCTAGCTTGTGCGGATTGCTTCTTTCAGGTTGCATTGCATCAGGACCAAAACCATTGCCTATTCTAAATCCATTTCTTCAGTCCTTAGAAACAAAGATAAATTATGATAACAGCAATACCAAAGTTCTGGAATCCGAAATAGAACTAGCGCTGAGATCAACATATGAAGTCAAGATTAGTTCAGAGTTCCAAATTACAATCGGCGAAATAGTTATTAATTCCAACATGGAAACATCCAGTACAGCTACCCCTATATGGGAAAAGGATAATTTTATTTATTTCCTTACTGCAATGCATGTTGTTTCTGATAAATCAATTCCATTAACACAGGAATATACTGACTTGATTGAGGCTGAATCAAAAAGATTAAATGAAAAACCGGAAATTAAAGCCACTATCAAAATTTTGATGTACAGCCCCTATCTAGACAAGGAGTTTGAAGCAAATGATTCTTATTACGAGCCACTTTGTAAGTTAGGCGTGATTCGTATGCCTTCAAATGAATATGTTAAGCCAATACCTTTTAAAATAGATAAGAATAGTAGCATGCACATCGGAGATTACGTCTATAACTTAGGCTACCCTGTATGTTTGCAGGCAGTAACTCCATCTATGAATTCAGGCCATATAGTTTCTATAAAACCTTTGCTGCCCAGTCTTTACCCCAATTATATTATAGATAATCACATAAATCCAGGGGATTCTGGTGGTCCAGTTTATGCCTTAAAAAATGGTCATTTAACTCTCGTGGGAGTCATGGAAGAAATAACCGGAACGACGCTGACTACATATGGTGTTTTTAACCCTCTCCTTACACTAGATGCATTGCTGGAATTTTCAAGCAAACCATAAGTTTTTTTAATGCGTCTTCTTTTATAGTCTTCTATGAAGCATGGGATCTCACCATTAATAGCAACTATCCTGCTCATAGGTTTTACAGTAGCAATAACTATATCCGTTATCATATGGGCAAGTTCTTTTACAGAAAAAAGGATAGAAGAAACAGAACAAAAAATCGCTTTGCTCTCTTGCAGCGACATCATCTTTGAACTTGCAAATGTTGAATTCAATTCGCCCATAATAACTGCAACGGTAGATTCGAGGGGAAAGACTTTCAGTGGTTTCGCAGTTCAAGGCATTTGCGTCAAAGGTAGTTTTATCGGCAGAGTAGACCAGATTTTCAACCCATTGGACAAGATAACGTTTAATATAGAGACAAAGGGAGAATGTCAGGAAGTTAAAGAGATTAAGTTTGTTCCATTCATAGGCATAAAGGATTCTATCCAGCTTTGCAATGGGAAAGAGCAAACAGGATTAGTAAAGTGATTCTTTGATAAAATTATAGAACATCTCATCAGGTTTATCTAACCTTGAAGTTAACTCAGGATGAAATTGCGAAGCCATGAAGAATCTATGATTTGGTAGTTCAATAATTTGCATTATTTCTTCATTCTTTGCCATACCAGAAAAAATCATCCCCTTATGTTCAATCTCTTTTATATATTCAGGATTTATTTCATATCTATGCCTGAATCTTCTTCTTATCCCGTTTGTTTTGAATATATTTTCAGCATAAGTTCCATTTTTGATCAATACATCCTTGCCGCCCAATCTCATAGTTGCGCCTTTCTTTATAATGTCCCTCTGTGAAGGCATTAAAAAAACAACAGGAAATTTAGTCATCTCATCTATTTCAGTAGAGTTTGCATCATCAAACTCGCAGACATTCCTTGCAAATTCAACTACTGCTAATTGCATACCATAGCACAGCCCCAAATAAGGGATATCATTCTCCCGAGCATACTTTATTACTTCAATTTTTCCTTCAACACCTCTCGATCCAAAGCCCCCGGGAACTATGACTCCTTTAACTTCATTAAGTGCCTCTTCAATGCTTATTCTACCTTCTTCTATTTCGGTAGTCTCAATCCATTTTATTTCAATGCCTGCATCTAGATTTGCCCCCGCATGCCTTAAGGCCTCAATTACGCTTGCATAAGAATCCTTCAGCCCAGTATATTTTCCGCATATTGCAATCTTTACCTTTCTCTTCGGCTGCAGGATATTTTTGACTAATGCTTGCCACTTTTCAAAATGGTTTTTAGCCTTTTTCATGAATTCTTCTTTATTTTCTTCAGAGAAAAGTTTTTCATGCAGTATTTCTAAAATGCCTTCACCTTCAAAAATCAAAGGCACCTCATATACTGAGGCCACATCTCGGCCACCTATTATCTGCCGGATATCAAGGTTGCTCATAACCGCTAATTTATTCTTGCTTTTTTCTGTAAGCTCCTGTTCGCATCTCCCTATAACGATATCTGGATTTATTCCTTTCTCTCTCAATAAGGCAATATCGTTCTGTGCAGGTTTCGTCTTTTGCTCTTCTACTGTATGTAGGTAGGGTATGAATGTCAGATGCACGTTTATCATTTCCATTCCTTTTTCATACTTCATCTGTCTAACAGCTTCAACAAACCATGAGCTTTCTATATCCCCTACCGTGCCACCAATTTCTATCAGCATTACTTCAGCTTTTTCTTTTTCTGCTATTCCCTTTATCTTTGATTTTATATGCTCTGTTATATGGGGTATTACCTGTACTGTTCTTCCTAAATAATCCCCCCTTCTTTCTTTTTCAAAAACCTCTGAGAATATCTTACCAGAGGTTAAATTCCATTCATTCTTGCAGTTCACTCCGATAAATCTTTCATAATGCCCAAAATCCATATCCACTTCAGCGCCGTCATCCAGCACAAAGACTTCTCCATGTTCTATTGGATTCATCGTTCCAGGATCGATATTCAGATAGCCATCGCATTTTACTGTAACAATTTTATAATTTTTGCAAAGCAGGTTCCCTATTGATGCTGTTGCTACGCCTTTTCCAATTCCAGAAAGAACTCCGCCTGTAACAACTATATATTTTGTCTTCAAATAAAGCGCCTCCTTTAATTGATGAAGAAATTAATTTATAAATATTACTTGCTTTGAATAGCTATATAATTTCCTTAACTTTTTTATTTCTTAATATTAATTCCGCAGCCTGCTCAGCCCCATTGCTTTTAACATTCATTTCATTTAACCTTTCTTGTATTTTTTCTTTATTGTCTAGGAATGTTTTTATATCATTTTTTATATCATTATCATTTATTTCTTTTAATTCTCTAACTAGGGCGAGTTTTCTTCTCTTAATTTCAAACGCATTAAGCGCTTGCTCAATATAATTAGGGATAGGATATATTAGCGCAGGTTTTTTGAAGGCAAGTATCTCAGAAAGTGTTGAAAATCCGGCTAAAGTTATTATTCCCTTGCATATTGAAAGATATTTCAAAAAATTAGGTGCAAATTTTATCACTTCCACATTTTTTTGTTTAATGGCTATGTCTCCGAAAATTATGAAATTCTCATTGCTAAAATCTTTTGCGATTCTTCCAATCGCTTCCGCTAAATCTTTGCCTATTTTTGATCCGCCCATCATCACTAGCAAGGGTTTTTTATGCACCGCTTTTCTCATTAAGATTCCTTGTCTCCATATAGCTTCAGGATTAGCCCTTATTATGGGCTCAACATAGATATAATTGCCTGAAATACCTCTGTTAAAGAATGAGGTGACTATCTTTCGACCTTTTGCCAATTCATATGTTCTTATGAAATATTCGGATTGTAATAAATAATCAGGATTAAATCCCTTTGCATGATTGTATTCATGCAGGAGTTTTCTGTCAAAATTAAAGACCATTGTATGTTTAATCCCCATTAATCGTGCAACTAATACAGCCATAGGTTCAAAATCAATCACCATCCTGTCTGGTTTGTATTTTATGACTAGTTTAAGTAATATGAAAAAAGTTCTCATCCATATGAGAATAAATATCCAGTTTTTTATTATCGTTTTTATCAGACTGAACTTGAATTTCCCTTCATTCAGTCTTAATCCATATATTTTTGTAGTAGGGTATTTGTTCTTGAAATAATCATAAGCAGTATCAAAAGTGGCAATTCCTATTTCTGCATCTTTTTCTTTTTCCTTCACTGCGCTGATTATAGAATCTATTCTTGTTGAATGTCCTAAACCCACGCCTGTAACAACAAAAAGCAGTTTCATCTTATTTTATAAAACCTCTCCGCATATTTTACACCTATAGCTCTTCCGTATTTTTTTGCTCTCAAGAAAACAGAAGGCATAAGGCCATACATTGAAAGCCACTGGCTGGAAAAACTTTTCATATACGCTATTTTTTTCTTGTAATATTTTGAAATGTCTTCATAAACATAAGGTTTGTTTGCCTTCGAAACATCCCAAACTTCAAAGGCATATAGGGGATATTTTTTTTGCATCTTCCCCAGGAGGGCATTTATCAGGCGATAAACCGCTTCATGATTTTTCATTGGGTGCAGATCCATCTCCGAAGGGGTGTAGATTCTTTCAGGATTATATTTTTCTATTATTTTTATGATTTTTTCTTTGATATTAAATTTTTTTATCTCTTCATCAAATTTTAATTCATCCAATCCAAGGAATATGGTCTCTTTTATTCCTAGAAATTCGCTTGCTTCTATGCTCTCTTCAACTCTTGCGCTGGCTATTACTTTTTCTTTTAAATGTGGGTGACTCTTCTCTCCAAATGAAAATACAACTTTAACTATTTCCTTACCGGAGTCTACAAATTTAGCTATTGTCCCGCCCATTCCTACGGCTTCATCATCAGAATGCGCGCAAAATATCAGTATATTGCTGGTCATAATAGAGTTTATAGGTTTGTATTTTATATATTTACTTCTTTTTTATCTCTTCTAACACACCTTTCCTTATCTCATCATTCTCTATTTCTTTCCATCCGGCATCCCCGTTGATTGTCAGAACTAGCTGTCGATATAGCAAGTTATAGAATTCACCGAAGGCATAGCATGAAAGCTCGAATTTATATCCTGGAGTCGGGGCAATATTGTAATCAGTTCTATATTGATTAACAAAATCTTCAATGAATTTAATTTCATCCGCTTTCATTTGTATTTAAGGAGATTAAGGAATCTGTTTAACGGAAATTGCACCCATTCTATCAGTCATCCCTAAATAGGGCACTAAATTATACCCTCCTGCTCTTATTTTTGCGCCAATTGTTACTGTAAAATATTGCCCGTCAAGTTCTTTTTTTGCAGGCCAATCAAACACCAAATTTGAAGTCATATTAAAATAATTACCAATTTTGATTAAAATTTCAGGTTCATCTAACAACGTAATGTTTCTTATAAAGCTCTCTTCATTTTTAATAGCTCTTTCTAATGACATCCCTTTTAAATTGTTTTTCTTAAAATACAAAACTTTTTTGTCTCGGCCAGATGAAAAGATTATATCCTTTCCATGGGCATAATTTGCTATCCCTCCGATGTTTAAGCTTACCAAGGTATTATGCGCCAAAGGTATTCCACTCATAAAATTTAATAAAAATTCTTCAGCCGCATTATGAAAATAAAAATTACGTAATGCTTCAAACATAACTTTCTGTATATTACACATTAATCCAAAGCTGGGTATAAACTGATTTTCTTTTTCTGTATCTTCAATCCAAAGGTAATAGGGTTTGACTAATGGTTTATTTCCATGCATCATTGAATATTTTCTTGCTACTTCAAGATGTTTATAATCTTCTATTAGTCTTCCACCCAGCATACATTTAACATCTTCCAAAATAAACTTACCCTTGTCAAAATCAATTATCTTCGTCATTGGTTTTCGGCAAAGTATTTCCCATATAAAACCTTTTGGGTTAGCTTTTTAAATAAAGGAACAGTATACCCAAAGGTTTTTAAATCATGATTTTCTGTCTTTTACTAAAGCATAAAAAGCATTAATTATCACGATAATATGGGGTATTAATAAACAGATGGAAAAATCAAAATTATTCATTTCTTCGGTTATTGCGGCATATAATGAAAAAGGAAACGTAGAAAGATTATTCCTAAAGATAGATCAGGTTATGAAACGAATGAATGTGGAATTTGAGATTATTGCAATGATTGATGGTAATGATGGTTCATATGAATCATTACTAAAATTAAAAAAAGAGAAGCATCTATATGAATTAAAATTGTACCATAATCCTAAACCCTGTGGGTTGGGAAACGCATTTAGAAAAGGGTTTAATCTAGTAAATGAAAAAGCAACGCACATCCTGACAATGGATGCAGATTGGAATCATGATCCAGAAGAAATTCCTAGATTATTATCAACTTTACAACAAACAAATATAGGCATTGTCGTTGGTTCTAGGCGATGCAAAGGAGGGAGAACATATGGCATTCCTCTTTGGAAACGTTTTGTCAGTATTTCAACGAATATGTTTTTTAACATATTGACAAATGTTCAAGTAAAAGACAAAACTTCAGGATTTAGATTATATACTAAAGAGGCCAATGATATAATTAAAAATAAATTCTTAGCAAAACATTTTGATTTTTTGCCTGAAATATTGATAATCGCTCAGAAAAACGGGATCAAAATAAAAGAATCCCCCATTCAGTTTAAATATAGGACGATTGGAAAAAGTAAATTGGGTTTATTTGATACTTCAAGAGGATATCTCAAACTATTGTACAATCTATTTACAAGAAAATATGATGTAAAAAATTGAATGCGGTAATAACCGAAAAGAATATAAACTCCAATAAAAAGAGAACACAAGATGTTCGCAAAATTTCTGCTGATTATGGCTGTATTCTTTGCATTAATTATATACCCCTATTGGTTATTATATTATTTTGTGGGGCTTAAATATGTATTTTTTATCAGTTTGTTGGGTTTTGTAGTCTTTGTAAAGGTATTGGAAAAATGAAAAAGATATTCTGGTTTTTTATAATTGTCTCAATTTTGTTACATTTTTATGCCCTAACTTTTCCATTGGCAACACTAGAGGATGAATCTTCCCACATAGTAAGGGGAATGATTATATTAGAAGTTTTAAATATTGTTCCATTGTGGGCATGGTTTATCCTAACTATTTTAACAATTGCGAGTTTATTCTTATTATACAAATTATACAAAAAGGATGTTAATCTATTTATCGCAGTGTTATTGCCATTATCTATAGCCTATTATTACATTGTTTGTCATGTTGCTTCAAGATTTCTAATTAATCAATTTGGTTCATTGGATATAATAAATCAGTTATGGCTTATTAGATACGGATCTTTAAGCGCCATAGTCTACGCATTGCAGCTAATCCTCTTTGGTTATCGTGAATGGGGCATGAGGTTGTTTCCGGTTATTTTTTCAGTTTTTTCCGCAGTATATTTGTACAAATTAATTAGTCTTTACAAAAATGAGAATTGGGCTTTATTCTCTTCGATTTCATTTTTATTTTTACCCGGTATATTTTATTTTGTCAATATAAGTCAATTGTCCATGGGGGTCACTCTTTTTACAATTTTATCAATATATTTTCTAATGAGATTTACATTAAAAAATGAAAAAAAAGATTTGGCCTATATGTGTTTATTTTTAATTTTGGGATTTCAATATAAAGAGATTTTTTTGCTGACATATGGCACAATATTTGGATATCTAATTTATTTCTATTTATTCATTAAGAAAAAAATAGATTATCTCTCAATTGTAAAATATTTATCCTTAAGCCTGATACCGACTTTAATTTGGTTGGTTACTCAGGGCTATTTTAACAATAGCACTAATTTTATGAGTAGCCGTTTTCTAGCGTTCAATCAAAATTTAGCCCATAATGTATTCCGATATATCACTACCTTTCCATCAGAAGCAACTTGGCCGATTTCAATTTTATTTTTTATAGGCTTACCTTTCGCCCTATATTCTATATTCAAGAAAAAAGATGAATTAGCCGTAGTATTTATGACACATTTTTTAATAATTTATTCCTTCATAACATTTGATTCATTGAATCACTATGATATTGTTTATCGTTATGCCGCAGATTTACTCCTGTCCATTTCATTCTTATCATTCTTTTCAATTAATTTAATAAAAAGAAGAAAATTAATAAAATTAATTTCGTATGGATTAATAATATTCCTGATGATAACAAGCACTTTTTTGACATATCACAATTGGGAAAACCGATTTGTTCCTATGGATGGCACCTTTTCATACATCAAAGAAAATATCCCTGAATCAGAAAAAATCCTTAGAACAATGGCCCCAAACCCTTACAAATTTTACATAGCAAAATATGAGATTAAAAATGAAATGAGGCACATTGTCTGGGCTAATGTTTCAGAGCAGGATATTGCAAGTTTATTTGCTTTTATGGAGAAGAATAATTACACTTATTATATATTCCCCAAACCCTCTCCTAGTTACCATAGTTATTGGCCCAATGATTTTTCATGGGTATATACAACCGGTTTAATCAGAGAGCCAGTATTAAATGAAACCTTGCTAAATAATTTGATGATTAATAATACTTACTTTAGCGTAGTTTATAATGACAATTTAGGGGATAATAGTTTATACATTATTAAAAAGGCAGACTAAAAAAGGATTATGATTTCGTTAAATTTATAAATCGTTGCTTATATTACTCAGGAAAGTAAACAAAACTCTAAAAAATGAAAATTGCATTAGTTTTTCCAAAATTTGAACGTCAAATAAATGACAATCTTCAAATCACAACAGTGAAGAAATATGCTATTACCCCCCTGCCCTTAAGTTTAACTTATGTTGCTGCAACATTGGAGCGAGCAGGGCATGATGTAGAGATTATCGATGCTAATGCATTGAAATATTCTAAAGAGCAATTGGTTTCTATTTTAAAGAATAAAAATATAGGTTTGATAGGATTCACAACCACAACTTTAGCTTATCATCAAGAAAATGAGTGGATAAAATATGTGAAGGATAATCTTCCAGATATACCTATTATTGTAGGTGGAAAGCATGCATGGTATTATCCTGAAGAGATTATGAAGAATTATTTCGTAGACTATGCATTTAATGGTGAGGCGGATTTTGGTATTGTTGAGTTGGCAGATGCTTTAGAAAAATCAAATTTAGCCCAATTGAAAAATATAAAAGGCCTTTGGTATAAAAGCGGAAATAAAGTTTATTCTAATGGTATTGCAGATCCGATTGCTAATCTGGATGATTTGCCATTCCCCGCCAGACATTTGCTTCCATTGGGCAAATATGGGACATTTATTACGAAGAGGCAGAAATATAGCACTATGATGACTACAAGGGGGTGCCCCGCAAGGTGTACTTTTTGCGATGGCCATTTGGAAAAATTTCGGTTTAGAAGCGCCAAGAATGCTGTTGAGGAGATTCAATTAGCTTATGATATGGGAGTAAGAGAGATTGAACTTTATGATGATAGTTTTACCGCTCATAAAAAGAGGGCAATTGAAATTGCAAAGGAGATAAAAGAAAGAAAACTGGATTTAAGTTGGGATATAAGAACCAGAGTTAATATGGTTGATGGTGAAATATTAAAGGTTTTAAAATCTGCTGGATGCCAAAGGATTAATTTAGGTATAGAATCGGCAGACCCACAAATACTTCGTAATCTTAAAAAAGATATAACCTTAGATCAAGTTGAAAAAGCTGTTCTGTTAAGCAAGAAACTAGGATTAGAAGTTTTTGGTTACTTCATTTTGGGGAGCCCTGGCGAAACCATTCAGACCATTAGAAAAACACTTGCATTTTCACAGAAATATCCTTTTGATTATGTTCAGTTTACTAGAATGACTGCGCTTCCAAGAACCGAATTGTATAGACAGTTTATGGAAGAGAGAAAATATGATTATTGGCTGGAATATACTCAGGGAAAGCATTTGGATAAGCAGATTGAATTGGTAAATACAGAATTAACTGATCAGCAGGTTACTCAAGCAGTTAAAGATGCATACAAAGGCTTTTATCTTAGGCCAAAACAAGTAATTAAAACTTTGTTGAATACAAGATCTGTGCCTGAATTATTAAGATATGTCAGCGCAGGCACTAATTTTATTTTAAGAAAATAATTCTCTAAAACAGGGCATATATGAAAGGAGATATCGCACTGCTCTGCGCAAATACAATCAATAGTCCTGCCAGAATAAGCATTACTATAATTGGTGTAAGCCACCAGGCTTTTCGCACTTTTAAGAACATCCATGTTTCCACCAATATTCCCTTGTTATTGCTCATTTTTCTTAAGATAATAATCTTTCCTTTTATATTTTTCTATTTAATCAACCGCATATTTTTCGCTGTCCCAAATATCTTTTATATTGTCTTCTCTTTTGACTAAGAAGTTCCCAATAACTAGATAATCAATGCCTGTTCCCATCATGCACTTATATCCATTTTCAGGTGTACAAACGATGGGCTCTCCTCTGATATTGAAAGAGGTGTTTATCAATATAGGAACTCCAGACATTTTTCCAAACGTCTTTATTACATCATAATAAAGTTCATTCTGATGCCTTCTTATAGTCTGCAGTCTGCCACTGCCATCAACATGGGTTACAGAAGGTATTACTTTTTGCCATTTTTCATGAATTGGATAAACCATCAGCATAAAATCAGTTGGTGCCGGAACAGGTTTATCGCAGTCAAAATATTTTAATGCATCGTCTTCACAGACTACTGGCGCAAAAGGCCTGAATTTCTCTCTATGTTTGACTTTTGTATTCAGTAACTCTTTTGCTTTTGGATTGCATGGGTTCGCAAGTATACTTCTTGATCCTAAAGCTCTAGGCCCCCATTCCATTCTGCCTTGGAACCATCCAACAACATTGTTATCATAAACTAGTTTAGCTGTTTTGTCCACAAGTTCCTTTTTATCTTTGAATTCAGTATATTTTATTCTTTCATCATCCAAGAATTTTTTTATTCTTTCATCAGAATATTCTGGCCCTAGAAATGCATTCTCCATTACATACTCTCTTTTATTTCCAAGAATCGAATTATAAATATAAGCTGCTACCCCAATGCTTGTTCCGCCATCGGATGCATTTGGCTGTATCCATATATTTTTAAAAGGGGTATTCTTAAGCAATTTCCCATTTGCAACACTGTTCAATGCAACGCCACCAGCCAAAACAATATTGCGGCATTTTGTTTTATTGTAAAGATTATTAAGCATTTTTATGATAACGTCTTCTGTTATCAATTGTAATCCTGCGGCAATATGCTTGTGCTCTTCAGTCAATCTCATGTTTGAAGTTCTTATTGGCCCACCTAAAAGTTGACATAGCTTCTTTGAAGGCATCCTGTTTGCATAATGATAAACAAAATAGTCCATATCCATCCTGAAGCTGCCATCTTCTTTTATATCAATAAGCTGCTTTAATTTCTTGTAATAAGCATTGGTTTTTCGGTTCATATCTCCATAAGGTGCTAGGCCCATTACTTTATATTCCGAATTATTAACAGAAAAACCCAAATATGCCGTTATGGTGGAATATAGTAAACCAATTGAACTGGGAAATTTTATTTCCTTAATTAATTTGACATCATTTTCTTTGCCATATCCGTAAGCGGTAGTTGTCCATTCTCCAACGCCGTCAATTGTAAGTATTGCTGCCTCCTTGAATGGGCTGACTAAAAATGAAGATGCTGCATGTGCAATATGATGCTCTACGAATAATATATCTCCCTCATACTTCAAGGTTTTCTTTATCTTTTTTGTCACTCTCAATTTCTCATTTATCCATGAGGGCATTGAACTTAAGAAAGTTCTCAGGCTAAAGGGGAAATTCGATAGATGCTGCGAAAGAACTCTTTCAAATTTTAAAAATGGTTTTTCATAAAATCCTATATAGTCTATGTCTTTGATTGTAATATTTTGGCTTTGTAGGCAATAATTTATGGAATTAATCGGGAATGAGTTATCATGCTTTTTTCTTGTAAATCTTTCTTCTTCTGCTGCCGCAACAATTTTTCCTTCTTTCATAAGTGCCGCTGAGGCATCGTGATAATAGCAGCTTATACCAAGAATATATTTTGCTTGCTTTGTTTTCATTTTTATTTTTCCTCAAAATTGTCTGTAATGTTCATCCATCGATTTTTTCTTAGAGTTATAATCTTCCCAGTAACTTTCAGTTTTTTTTGATGTTTTTATATTCATGAATTTCTTTCCTGCTACTTTTGCAAGCAAGGAAGTTAATCCAACTCCAAAAATATAAACAACTAGCAGTAATATGGAATTTATCAAGATAGTTATGCTGCTTCCGAAATTTTGGAATCCTTTTTTTATTCCATTAAACAACTTCATTTTAAAAATCTCCTTACAGCAAGCCCTATAATTGTAATAATTAGAGTTATTCCCGCAATATGAAAGTAACCCCAAGAAGCAGGCAGTTTACTAAAAAATTTGAGTATAAAGAACAGAATGGTTGTGAAAAAAACATAGCTCAGCAAGAATCCCAATTTCTCTCCAATCCTTTCCAAATCCCAATCTATTGCCATTTTATGCCGTTACGTATTTCTCTCCGCGTTCTTCTAAAAAGTACAGCGATTGTATTTAAAACTTTCTGTGTTTTTATCCGGAATCTTTAAATATTATGGCCTGTTTTCCATAGAAAAATGAACAAATGGCTAAAGAATCTTAGAATAAGGAATGCCATAAGATGCACAGGACTTTTAATTTTAATGTTTGCTTTATTTTTTAATCCTTTAATAATTGCAAAGTTTTATACTGCAGATAGTCATATCGATTCAAATATTGTTAACAACCTCATAATATTAATAGAATTGATTTTTACGATTATTGGATTATTTATCTTAATTCACCCAGAATTAATTCAGCGTAAAATTGTTGAAATAATTTTGCTTATTTTTGTAATCATTTTTTGTTATTTTGGATTGGTCATTATTGATTATTTCTTTTTAGATAATAATTCTGCAGGTATTATTTATTCTCCAGGCCTTAATCAGAATTGGTCAGGAATTGATTTTAATTATAAGGTTTCAATAAATAGTTTGGGTCTCAGAGATAAAGAGGTCAATTTATCCGAACAGCATATATTTGTTCTTGGGGATTCTATGGTATTCGGTGTAGGATCCGATTATGAAAATACAATTCCAAGAAGATTGACTATTCATAATAATAGATCCTTTCTAAACCTTGGTAAGACTGGCGGAGATCCTTATGATTACACCGTAGTCTATGAAAAAATACATCGGCTTGCGAAACCAGATTATACAATTGTAATATTATATCTTGGAAATGACTTAGATTTCGGTAAATATGGTTTGAATGAAGAAATGATTGTTAATGGTATCTCAAGCAAAAAATTTTCAGATTCATTATTATTGAAAAAAACAATCTTAATTTTTAAAAACATTGCTAAAAGCATATCTTCAGATTCTAGCTTAGCACGTTGTGAAGCGGCCCTACCGAAGAATCCTTCAGATTTAGATCCGTTTATGTATGAGAATTATCTAAAGATAAACAAGACTCTTTACGAAATGGCCTCTCAGGATACCTTCTGTGAAGCTATGGATATTAATCCTTTTTTAGTTTCAGGTGCCTTAAAGAATCCAAATTTCTATCATGATTACTTTACCAATGAGCAGTATCTTCAGAATATAGAAATGTTTTTACGAGCTTTTGACAAGAAGGTAAAGAATAACGATGAAAAAGTCTTATTTGTATTACTGCCTCCAGATGTTTTTGTTTCGGAAAAATCTCGTTCTTTCTATAGTCAATTAAATATGAACTTAACAGACATTTCTTCATATTCTAAAGTATTGGATGATATGATTAGTTTCTGTTCCGATAATAATCTCGATTGTGTAAATTTATTGCCCGTATTAAAAGAATCTAATCTTGCCATGTATTGGGAGCATGATGTTCACCTTACTCCTGCGGCAAATGATTTAATTGCAAAAGAAATAAGTAAAAAAATAATAAATTAAATAAAGAATTCTTTAACTTTGCTGACGACTATATCAATGTCTGAATTAGGCATCAATGGATCCATAGGTAAGGATAATATCCTATCTGCATACTCTTCCGTTATTGGGCAATCGCCTTTCTTGTAGTGGAATCGAATAGCAAAATTACCGAAAGTTTTAAAAATAAACGGTAATACTTGCCTTATTGAAACTCTATGGAAATTTTAATGGTTGTGCCCAAGTACAAGTTTACTAACGAAAAAAACTATGATTACTATTTTCCTTTAGGATTAGCTTATATCTATTCTACTATCAAAAAAGCCAAGTATTCTATAACCTGCTTAAATCTCAATCATATGAAGGGGAAAACTGCTTCTTTATTGAATAAAGAATTAGACAGAAAAAAATATGATGTTGTCTGCACAGGGGGGAATGCATTGGCCTATTCTGCGATTAGTCTAATTTTTAGCGTTGCTTCCCAACATGCTTCAAAACCTTTAACAATTTTAGGCGGACCAATAATAACAAGCGAGCCAATGCTTATTATGGATTTAATAAAACCCAATTATGGGGTTTTAGGCGAAGGTGAAGTGACAATATTAGAATTATTAAGGGCAATAAAACATAAAGAAGATTTATCGAAAGTGGACGGCATTGTTTACTTTGATGAAACTGGAAAAATAATTATAACTAAATCAAGAGATCAAATAAAGGACATAAGCACAATACCTTGGCCAGAATTTGAAGAGTTTGGATTAAGTGAACAATTGGATAATATGTTCTGTAATTTTGACGTCCAAACCAATGCACAAGACTATCCTAGACTATACCAAATTCTAGGCAGCAGGGGATGCCCATTTAACTGCACTTTCTGCTGGCATGATCAAAAATACCGGACAAGGCCTATACCTGAGATAATGAAAGAACTAGGAGAAAATGTCCGAAAATATAAAATTAATATAGTGCATTTTCTTGATGAATGCTTTTCAATTGATCCGCAAAGAATATCTGAGTTCTGTAAAGGCATGAAAAAGCTTTCTGAAGATGTAGGATATACAATTTATTGGCTAACTTCACTTATGGTTACATCTGCAGATAAAAAGTTATTAGATATAATGAAAGACGCAGGATGTTTTTCATTGACATATGGCTTTGAAAGTTATAGCCCGATTGTTCTAAAAAGCATGAGAAAACCAATAACCCCTCAGCAGATAGATAAGGCATTTAATCTGACTATGGATGCCAAAATAAATGTAATGGCAAATTTTATCCTAGGGGATATTGCTGAAACTCCTGAAACTGCAAATGAAACAATAGACTATCTCAAGGCACAGGGCAAGGGACAGATAGGCCTCTGCTTTGTTCAGCCATACCCTGGAAGTGAAATCTATAAATATTGCTTAAAGAATAATATTCTCAAGGATAGGTTAAGTTATATTAAAAATGATATGGGTTCATTTAATGTTGTCAAGATTACCCCTAATTTTACTGATGAGCAGTTTGAGGCGCTTAAGAAATATGAGATGTATGTAATTGGGCATAGCTACTGCTTCACAAAACCGATTGCCCTGAAGAAAATGAAAAGCAAACATAAAAAGAGGTATGAAGTCACGATTAAATGCCCTTTCTGCAAAGAAGTCCAAACTTACAAAAACTGCCGTATTCCAAATAAGTGGCTGTTTGGCTTTTTACTTGTCTGCAGAAATTGCCGGATGCGTTTCTTCGTACTAAGCGCGGCCCAGAAAATAGCCTATGAACATTATAATATTTCAAGACGTGTAAGAACCTTCTATAAAAAAATAAGAAATGCTGTAAAAAGAAATTTTATTTAATTCAAACAAATCTTTTTAAGAATGTAGATATTCTGTTTGATTTAATTCTTTTTTCGAATAATTCAATGAGGCCTATGTCATCTTCACTCAATGATTTGAAGAACAAAATCAGAACCAAATATATTATAAATAACAATAAAACCTCCATTAGCAATATTAGATTGGATATGCTTACAAGATAATGATTAAGTAACCAAATCGTAAAGACAGAGATTATTATTGCAGAAACTTGCTTTAGGTATTTAATATTATACGGCTGGAATTCTAAAACTCGATATAGATAAAACACAGATATCAAATTCCAAATAAGAAATGAGGTGGCCGTTGCTATTGCTGCACCAGATATCCCATAACGAGGTATAAGCAACCAATTGAGGCTTATATTTATAACTGTGGCGATGAATCCAATTGATAAATTAATCTTTGTTCTTTCCACCATATTAAATAAATTATATATTGGCGTAACAAAGCTCCCAATGAAATAACCAATAGAAAGTATTATCAGCACAGTTGCCGCTTCCAAATAGGCTTCACCAAAGATAATTCTTATGATTGGCGTTGCAAACAAAATAAACGATGCAAGTATGGGCAGGGTTGCAGTAAAAACCCATTTATTTACCGCCAGATAAACTTTCTTTGCTTCATCAATTTTGCCCTGGCCATAAAGTGTGGATAAAATTGGCAGAAATATCAAATTAAAACTCATCATAAACAGTAGGATAAGACTAGCCACAGGAACAGCAGAGTTATAGATTCCTACAAATCTTACTGGAACATAATATCCGATCATTACAGAATCCGTCCAAACTAGCAAATTTAGGAACATGCTTGAGAAGAATAAAGGCAATGAGAACCTTAGCATCTTTTTAGCCATAAAACGATAACTAAGGGAGGGTACAGGATTCCTAAAAAGAGAGAATATCTTAAATTCAATAATGACAAAACTTAGAAGCGCAGATATACTCAGTGCAATGATATATGCAATGCTTGCACCAAAGACCTGGTAACCCAAATATAAAAAAGCCATAGTTATTACAACTTTAGATATATTCTCGATTATGTTTTGTATCCATACATAATAAACCATCTTTTTGAAAGCGCGAATAATTGTTAAAAAAACCATTGATGCGATGGAAATTGGAATAGTAAATGCAAAAATTTTAAGAACCGGAATAAATTCATTATTCTTAAATATTAAAAGAGAGATTTGTTCCGAAAAAATAAATATAATCAATGCAACAAAAATACTTAATGGCATTAGGATTAAAAGAGTTGTAAGTATTACACTTTTTATATGCCTGTCAGAATTTTTACCAAGATAATATCCCACATAACGTTCTATGCTTGAACAAAATCCCAATGTGGTAAATATAGCAATCATTCCTGTAAATGCAAATGCTAGATTTAATAGGCCATATTCATTTGGACCAAGCCAACGAGCAGTTACAATCCTATAAATATAATTCATAAATTTTGAGAATATGAGCCCAATAGCAATAATGACTGCCGAGTTGGCCATTAATTCTAAGGACTTATTTTCTTTCATGCCCATTATTTTTATGAAATGTATTTAATAGATTATCGGTTTTTAGACAATAAATGGAACATTCTTCTAATTAGAGGTTTGATGCAGGTACTAATCTCTTGCGGAAAATAGGTTTATTTAAAGAATTCTTTAACTTTTGTAATGACTATATCTAATTCTTCATCTGTCATCATAGGGTACAATGGCAGGGAGATAATATTCTCTGATAATTTTTCACTAACCGGAAAATCGCCTTTTTTATATCCCAAATCTTTAAATGCCCCCTGTAAATGTATTGGTTTTGGATAATGTATATCAGTTTGAATTTCATATTGGGATAAATATTTTCTAAGGGCGTCTCTAACGTCGCCATTTTCTACTTGGATAACATAAAGGTGAAATACATGTTTCGTCCTAGGATCAGTTAATGGGGTTATTATAGGCAATTCCTTAAATTCTTCAGTATATTTTTTTGCTATTCTTATTCTGTCCTCATTCCACAGGTCTAAATATTTTAATTTAACATTTAAAATTGCTGCCTGTAAGGTGTCTAATCTTTTATTATAACCTAGAATCTCATGTTTTCCTTTTTCTCCATATTCTCTTAAAATCTTCATTTTTGTAATTAACTTATTGTCATTTGTAACAGCAATACCCCCATCACCTGCTGCCCCCAAATTCTTTCTAGGATAAAGTGAAAACGCTGCGGCAGTACCAAATGTGCCTACCCGTTGGCCATTAAACTCCGCGCCATGGGCTTGACAAGCGTCTTCAATAATTAGGAGATTATTTTTTTTTGCAATATTTTGAATCCTTTCCATATCTACGGGTTGGCCATAAAGGTGAACCACCATAATTGCTTTTGTTTTTTTTGTAATTTTATTTTCTATTTCATCGACATTTATATTAAATGTTCTCTGATTTGCGTCAACCAAGACAGGTTTTGCATTAACATATCTTATTGCCGCAGCGGTAGCGTTGAATGTATTTGCTGGGATAATTATTTCATCACCTTCGCCGATATTAAGACTAAGTAGGATTAATTGCAATGCCGAAGTTCCGCTGTCAACTCCAATAGCACAATCAACTCCGCAATATCTTGCAAAATTATTTTCAAAAATAGCTACCTCTTCTCCTAAGATATAATTGCCTTCGTTCAAGACTTTTTTTATCGCCCCATCTATTTCATCTTTTAAAAAATGATATTGCCTTTTTACATCAACGAGTTCAATTTTCATATTCTATTCTCATTTATTAAAAAATAAAAAATTATAATTCAAATTTCAAGCCTAGTTTTCTCAATGCTATGTCATGGACCAAAGCAACTTTAGCACTAGGATAAAAGATATTGGTATGGACTGTATCTTCAGGTAATAAAACCCACTTTTGACCTTCTTTTATCTTAACATTTTCTATGGCATCAACCTTAACTTGCGCAACAAAATAATGATCTTCAATTAAACGGTCAAAAAGTTGTTGGTATGTTACTTCTTTACCCCTATCCCTCCCTAAAGCTTTAGCCGGAATCAAATCGGCATATTGGAATCCTCTAAAAACATCAAAGTTTCCTTCAAGGGCACGATCTATTGTTTCTTCAACTTTAAGAAGGTCTTTTTCCCAATGATAAATTCTATGTTCTAATTCAAGTTTTTCAAAATTAATCCCGATAAGTTCTTCTATCATTTCCCTGCGAAAACACTCTTCCCCGCTCTCATTTTCACGCGCTCCACCCGTAAAAAAACTAATTGCATTCGGGAAAACGAATCTTGCATCCCTCACATTATCCCTTAATTGGACAAAATAAGAGAGCCCATTTTCTTTCTCAACTCTCAACATAAAACTTGCCTGATTTTTATTCAAATATAACATCTTTTCTTCCTCCTTCTAAAAATTTAATGATTATTGGTTTTAGCATAATTGATTACAATTCTTATTTAAACTTTTCGATAAGCTTATCATATCCCTCTGGAATTCCCGCGTCATAGATATCCTCATCCAAGAAAACACCTAATAGCGAATTATTTTCTATTAGCTTGCTTAACAGAGGCACTTCCGAATCTCCGCTGTCTAATTCATCAAGAGAATCAAATATTTCTTCTGAAAATATATATCTCGTAAAAACTCTTATCTTTTTTTCCGAGCTTCCATTTAAACCCTTTATTGAGTAAATATTTCCTTCAACATTCTCGATTTCGATGTATTTTTTCCCCTTTCCAAATTCCTTTGATTCCTCAAAAAGGCACAATACAGATTTGTTATATTTTTCAAATGCCTCAAGGCACATCTGTGTCGCATTAGGTTGCCCAAGGTACAACATATCGGGAAAAACCATAACAAAAGGATTTCTTCCCACAAACGTCTTTATAGCTTCAACAATTGAGACAAACAGATTGGGATTGTTTGTGTATAGAATTTTTACATTTTTTCGTTTCTCGAGATAATCTTTTAAGTCTGTCTTTTTTTCATTTATAATAACACCGATGTCCGTGCATCCTGCTTCTATTAGCTCACGAATAGAATGTTCAATAACAGGTAAACCCCCCACATTCAACATTTCTTTAGAGCTTCCATGCGTAACGCTACTGATTCTTGTTCCTTGCCCTCCAGCCAAAACTATTGCCTTTTTGATGTTCATAGATTGAGAATTAAAGCTTCTATTTTTAAAGCTTATGGAACTTTAACATAGTCTGTTTTTCTAGTCAAATAATCCCAGACATAATCGGCAATATATCCCTTTCTCCTCCAGATTTTCAAGAAGAATCTTGGGTAAAAGAAATATTTAATCATCTTAAATTTAAATCTAGGCTTATCCTCAAAATAATTTTTCATTTTCATTACACCTTGAAATTCTTTGAACAAATCCACAAATCTATCAGGAGTAACTTCTTTAGAAAGGACCATTTCTTTGTTCAGCGCAAGTACATTGCCTCTATCCGGATATTCATAAAAATCTTCTTTAATTGATTTCTGTTTCAATGCAGTTGCCCATAATTCTGTTCCGGGTAATGGTGTTGCTTGGTACGCTTGAATATTATCCAAATTAGGGTCCTTAGCGAATTGTATTGTCTTTTTCATATCTTCTTCTTTTTCTCCCGGGCTTCCAAGAATGAATAATCCTGTGACTTTGAATCCATATTTTTTGCATAATTTTATAGCGGCTTTTCCTTGTTCAACAGTCACGTTTCCTTTTTTCAAATAGTTTAGAACTCTTTCACTGCCCGATTCTAAGCCGAAAGCAATTGAAGTTACATTTATTCTCTTTAATAATCTGCAAATTTCTTCATCAATTACATTTGCCCTGCCGTAAAGTTCAAAATCTATTTTTTTTGTCAGTCTTTCTTTTTCAAGCAGGTTCGCAATTTTTATTAATCTTGGTTTGTTAACAATCATTAGGTCATCATAAACAGAAAAATGATTCGTCCCGTATTTATTCACCCAAGTCTTTATATCTTCAACGACTCTTTCAGCGGAATGCCACCTTGTGCCCGATCTTCCCCAGATAGAATTTGATCCGCAGTAGATGCAATTATAAGGGCACCCTCTTGAAGTCATTAAGTACCCTCTTATGCCAATCAATCCAGCTCCGACCGGTCCAGGCACCAGATAGAATTCCTTCATCTTCAACAAATCATAAGCCGGGAAAGGTATAACATCAAGATTTTTCATCAATTCCCTTCTTTCTGTTGCGACAAGTTTGCCTTTTTTATCAATGAAAATTATTCCCTTTATTTTTTTAAGTTCATCTTCGGGGGGATTTTTATTTTTTTTTAAACAATTTAATAATTCTAAAAAAGTCTGTTCTCCTTCTCCAACAACCCCGATATCAAAGTTAGAAGTTTTTAAATTCTCGGGCATCGCATTTATGTGCGCCCCTCCAATGACCAAAGTTGCGTTTGAGAATTTTCTTATTTCTTTTGCCAAATTCTTCACTTTGTAATATTGTTCACTTACAACACTAATGCCAATAACATCAGGGCAGTATTTTTTAATTACTTTAATGGGGTCTTCTCTATCAATAATCTTAATATCATTATATTCCCCATATTCTCGGGCATAAGCAGCGATATGCGCCAGACCCATAGGGATACAGCCAAAATTCTGTTCAAGGTTTATCAGTGCAATTTTCATCTTTTTTCTCTAATCTCATTTCTATTTAAATATTTTATGTAAAAATCAGGTCTCGAATAAACTTCCATAAGCTTTAAATACTCCTTTATCGGCGATAAAATCAATTATGGAAAAACCAAATCTTGCCTTAATTGGTTGTGGCTACTGGGGAAATATTCACAAGAAGACGCTCTGTAACCGCCCCGATTCTACTTTAGTTTACATTTGCGACCTAAAACAACCTTCTGAGGCACTGCCCGAAGGGGTTATATTTGTTAATGACTATAATACAATATTAAGAGATAAATCAATTGAGGGTATTATCATTGCTACACCGACTTTTACTCATTATGATTTATCCAAGAGATGTTTAGAGGCAGGTAAAAATGTTTTGGTTGAAAAGCCTCTAACCACAAACAGTAAAGAAGCATTAGAGCTTTGCCAAATTGCAGATAATAAAAGTTTGATATTAATAACCGGGGAAATTTTTAGATTCAATCCTGCATTAAAAGAGATAAAACGCAGAATTGATTCCGGTGAGCTTGGAAATTTAAGGTTCATTGATAGCCGGAGAGTTGCACCCGGCCCAATAAGATATGATGTAAGTGCATTGTGGGACCTCGCAACCCACGATGTTTATATTTCTAATTTATTAGTTGGTGATCTTCCTACTTCGGTAAGTTACAGCGGAATCTCATTTAATGGGCACATTGATGATGTTGTAACATTAATCTTGAAGTATGGCAGACAAAACGTAATTTCCACAATTAATGTCAATTGGATACATCCGGTAAAAGAAAGGAAACTTTTTGTAGCCGGTTCAAAAAAGGCTCTTTGTTTCGATGATATGAATCCTGAAAAAAAGATTACCATTTTTGATATATGCATTGATTATCTGCCTGCAGAAGATAATAAATTCAAGGCTACAATAAATAATAATGGGTTTAGTGATCCTATTCACGAATTGGGCCAGCCATTGGAACTAGAACAGAAAGAATTTATTAGGGCAATTGTTGAAGGAACCTATAGCGTTACTAATAACTATGATGGTTTAAATACAGTCCGGATTTTAGAAGCCGCCGAAGAATCAAAAAGATCGAGGGGCATAGAAATTTATATTTAATTTTTTTGGGCGTGATAGGAGATAAAAATGGCAGAAAAAATCAATTCAATCATTTGGGATTTAGGGGGAGTCGTTTACACCTTTGATCAGGGTTTAGCGGATAATGAATTCGCGAGGCTTTCGAGATTAGATCCAAAAATTGTGGCAGATCTTTTATATGGTCAAACAGTTCAGAGTAGAGAATATAATGATGGCTTCAGTGGAAGTTTCAATCTCGGTGCGATGACACCACAAGAATTCTATAAAGTCACCACGGAAGCATTGAATATTAGAATTGGTTACGAAGAGTTTACTCAAATTTGGTCGGGCATATTTACGGTAAATGAAAAGGTTCGTGATTTTATCATTGAATTACATGATAGGCACATTTCTCAAGCGACATTATCAAGTACAGATCCTATGCACCTCAATGCAATGAATGGGTTATTTAACTTAAAAACTCTGCTTGGCGAAAAAAATGTATTTGCTACATTTCATGCGGATGCCGGATATAAGAAACCAACTAAGGAACTCTTTGATGCTTTCTTTAACAGAACCGGGTTTGAAAAAAGTGAATCCGTTTACGTGGACGATGTGCAAAAATATTTAAAAGCCGCTGAAATTTATGGTATAGGGGCAACTGTACACGTTAATCTTAACAATTCACAATTTCAAAAAGAATGCATTAACGACGTCAGAAGGCTGCTCGGCCTATAATTTTTTTTAATTATTAATTGATTTCAAAAATTATTTCTTCTTCTTAGAATAAGAATATTTCATTAAAATAAGCTTTAAATTCAGAATCACACCTAAACTGCTGGTTGTAATAACCGCTAAGCTATTTATTACAAAGCCATAAATAGTCCACATAAATTCCCCCAAACCAATCAGGACATTCAAAAAATAAGAAAGATCTTCTAATCTTTTTGTTTTGTATCCTTTAATAATCTGGGGGATATATCCTGAAACAGTAACCAATCCAGCAATAATCCCCAAAATTTCCCAGGTTACTATCATATAAGAACCAAATGGTTTGCGTTTATAATGGTTTTGATTTAATTGACAATTCCATAAGCTTTATAAATATAATTAAAAAAATAGAACTTATGGAGAAAAACTATTCCATTGGGGAAAACACAATAACTAAAGGGGATGTTGCAATTGCAGAAGGAGTAAAAATTGGTGACTTCTGTCATTTGTGGAATTCTAAGATAGGAAGATATACGAAAATGGGCAATTATTGTGAAATGAAAGGGGGCGAAGCAGGTATTACGATTGGTGAATATTGTCGTTTTCAATCATTCATATTCGTTCCAGAAGGAACAGAAATAGGGGATAATGTTTTCATTGCGCCTAATGTTACGATTCTCAACGATAAATATCCTACTGCCAAGAAAGCTTTTCAACATGAATGGGTATTAGCAAAAGTGGTCATAGGAGACAATGTTACCATTGGCGGAGGGGTTACAATTTTACCTGGAGTTAGGATAAGTAATGGGGCATTTATTGGATCAGGTAGCGTTGTCACCAAAGATGTTGAATCTAATGCAATCATGATAGGTAATCCTGCAAAGTCCATTGGTTATACCACTGATGAAAGATTTAGAGATAAAATATTGAAAGATTTACACAAAATTTTTCAATGAATCTTTATTTAGGATAAATTCTGCCAAGAACAACCTTCCTCAATGCACCGACGAAATAGCCAGTATATCTTATTAAATTATATACTGGTAAAAATAACATAAGTGAAAAACTAAAATCTTCTCTTAGTTGTCTTGCAGTTTTATACAGCGCCAATAATGGAATCAAAGGTGCCATAGCAATCATTAACGGGGGATATTTTAAAGAAGCGCCGACCCATCTATGGTGTCTCCATATTGATGACAAAGTATCCGGATTGTGATGATATATTTCCGTTTTGACACCTAAAGAGTTTATTCTTAAAACCTCATACAAAGATTGATCATCAGCATATCCCAATTCCGGACTGAATCCTCCTGCTTTATGATAATATTCCCTTAATATTGCAGCAAATATAATTCCCTCGTTATTCTCATCAACACACGTCCTAACTCCGAATGCCCTTGCCCAAATATTATTTTTATTTGCGACTTTTTCTTCAACGTGCATGGTGCCTATTCTTTCGCCATTTACTATTGGTCTTATCATATCTTTAATATACTCCTTTCCAAGCATAGTATCTGCACCCTCAAAGAAAAGAATTTTACCTTTAGAGTTTTTAACTGCTAAATTCCAAGCATTGCCTGGTCCTGTGACGCCTTCTTTTTGCTTTAACACAATTATTCTTTTGTCTTTCTTTTCAAATTCTTTGGCTAATTCATAAGTATTATCTTTAGAATGGCTATCGACAATTATTAGCTCAAAATTTTTATAATTCTGGTTTAAGACAGACATAATCATTTTAGGCAAATCTCGCTTTTCATTATAAGCCGATACGATTATCGATACTAATGGTTTCTTTTCCATATCATTCATTAAATTAAAGCCTTTATTTATAAATTTTACGTTCTAAATTTTAAATTCACAAGCATTATAAAGGATTTATATGAATAATAAAATTCAGATGAACGAAGGAAA
>Ga0208375_1000090_pt1 | contig 142504 bp, 146 predicted proteins | sample RifOxyD1_FD_184038 | JGI IMG/M metagenome (GOLD analysis project Ga0208375, IMG submission 184038) | Soil microbial communities from Rifle, Colorado - Rifle Oxygen_injection D1 (SPAdes) | ecosystem: Environmental > Terrestrial > Deep subsurface > Rock core/Sediment | place: Rifle, Colorado... | reverse complement strand
TCTTGGCCCACTAAAAAATTATTTAAACTTTAAGCGAGGTTTCCAATACAGCATCACGGCCATAAAGATTGCTCCCACCGCATTAAACACTAAATCGAGACCAGTATTAAAGTACCCACCCACCCCGGTCGACGGCATAAAAACGACAGCGGCAAATTCCACCAATTCATTAATCGCCCCCAAGCCCAAGCCGCCCAAAGCGGCTATAAAAACTAAAAGCCCCCGACTACCCGTAAAATACCGCTTCGTGATTTCATACATCACCAAAGTCGCCACGGCAAAGCCAAAAGCGTGAACCACTTGGTCAAATTTTAGAATGAAAAACTCACCGCCTCGATCCACCAAAGGCAGTAAGCGATAAGCGTATAAAACGTCGCCAGCCACCAGCACACTCCCCCCGGCCATATGTAAGAGCCCCCAGAGTGATAAGCCCCAGATTGACCAGTGACTAAGTCTGGTGTATTTAATCGTGCCTAATATTAGGGCAAAAAATAAAACAGTGACCGCCACGTACCAAATAAACTCTGCATCGCCCTTGAAAATATAATAGACACTAAAAACAAGTAAGTAACCACTGGTAAAAACTAAGGGTCGCCAAAACTGATACCATAATTTTTTAGTCATATTTATTACATAATGGACAAAGGACTTTCCACAAGCGAGCTAAGGCTAGGGCCACCGACCCGGTTAAAGCCAGCTGGACCGTGGGCGACCAACCCACTTTAAAGACCGGCACCAGAGGCATTAGATCGTTATAAGCCCAGCGGCCAGTATAAAGAGCAAAGAGTTCGAACCCGACAGCAAAGATAAGAGCTAAAACAGAGAGCCAGATTAACTCTTTTTTAATATCCCGCCCACCAACCAAGAACCTAGCTATAGCGGCCAAAAAGGTAATCACCACGGCATCAAACACAGCCGCCCGCAGTAAAATGAAAATGGTAATCGATTCCCCTTGGTAGTGGGTATACAAAACCTCATGTGTGAGCTCCCAGCCAGCATTAAAAATAAAAGCGGCCGACCAAACAGCAATAAACTCCACAACTATATGGGGTCTAAAAGTAAGCGCTAGAACCTTGGTGGTATTACACATCCTATCAATTATATAAGATTTTTTAGTAGGATACCTCTACCCTATTAACAATAGACCAACGACAAGTAAGTTCAAGTGTATTAAAATGTAAATACTAAATATAAGATCTCTTATTTCGATCAATAAAAGATATTCTATGAATGAAAATAATATTGAGTCTAATATTCCCAAACTGGATTACAATAATCTCCGGCTAACTCTTCACGACCTAACCCGAAAATTAAAAAATTTACCAAAGCCTGACTTGTCGGGCTTTGGACCATCTAGAATTGAAGAAATTAAAAAACAATTAGAGAAACTCGCACCAGAAATTGAGGCCATAATATCTGACCCGGCTATCAAATCCGAAAATAAAGAGCTTCTAAAAAATCAACTAAACAGAATCGAGGATAGATTAAATAAAACCTCTGACAATGAAACAAGCCCTTCAACCACTAAAGGCAGTGCAACAAAGGAAGAAAAGGAAGAGCAACTTGAAGTGGTGAAAAAAGCTTTTTTGAACGCTAAAGATATTATTGACACCCCAGAGGTAGACCCGGCCGATAAAAAGTCCGCAGTTGAAGCTTTCTATCAAGCTCGACAAGATTACTACCACCAAATGGAAGGAGGAGAAAAAGTGCCCGAAGAATTAAAAGATGCCAACTTGCGTATTGCTAAAGTGGAAAAAGACCTGCAAACTCCCACCAATCAGGAATCCATTAAATCACCTGCAAAAACCAAACTAAAGCCAGATGAAATAACTCTAGAACCGGTCGACAAAACCGCCGGTAGGGCAATTAAATTTTCCGACACCGACCATCGAGAAATACAATCCGCCCTAAAACCAGAAACCGAAACAGACAGTGCTCTTGATAGTTACTGGCGACTAGTAGAAGAAACGGCTAACCCCCAAGTACCCCCAACCATTCAAACACCGGAAGAACAAAAACGTTCGAGGGGGCAGGTTAAAACCAATCAATTTGTCCAAGACCATCTCGGAATGCTATCACGTGCCGAAAGAGAAAAAATACCCTCAGGATTAAAACCTCAAGACCCAATTCAAGAACACCCGCCGGTAGTGGAGCCAGCGGCCACACTAGGGGCCGAGGCAACTCCTGTGTTAGTAGACAACGAGGAAAAAAAACCAGACGAGCTGACTGCCTTGCTGGAAGAATCAAAGGTGCAAGAACAAGCGGAACTAGACAAAATTACTCAAGCCATCAGTGAAACTACCACTTTAGACGAACTTCAAACAGCGATCGATAACCTAGGTGGCTTGCAAGGAAGCGACTACTATTCATCGGAAGATCTGAAAAAGCAAATAGACCGTTATTTAATATCGTCAAATAAATTCTTTTTAACTGGAGCCGGTGGCTTTCGCGACAAAATAGTGGAACTAGTAAAGCTAGATTCAACTAAAAGCTCAGAGGCCAAACTCCAGGAGCTCCCAGGATTTAAATTTAGAGACGGAGCAACAAGTACAGCCAGTAGCAATCAAGTAGAGCCAGCAACATCTGAGGTGGGTTCAGAAACAGAAGAAAAAACGGAAAAGGATGAAAACCTTCAAGACTTATTAGAAGCACTACTAGCTGAAGCTGATGATGAAAAAAATGCGTCTTTAACTCCAAACAACTTCTCCTCGACCAAATTACCAACCCTAGAAAACAATGATGATAACACGGAGTTACCAGCTTTAGATCCAGTATTTGTCCAAGAAATGATGGCTAGCCTACCTCCAGAGGAAGTAGGTTCAGCCACCAACTTTGAAAGCTTGCCGACACCCACTCAAGAAAAAATTAAAGTAGGACTATACAATCTGGGCTGGCAGTTTAAAAAAACTAAAAGCGACTGGATGGCTCTGGCTCTTGAAAGTATGACCAGCAAGAAAGTTTCCGCTGACGAACTAAAAAATTTAAGCCCAGGCAAGCGTTTAGCCCACGGCTTAGCCGCCAGCTATCACCGCGATAGCCAGCAAGCCGAATCGCGAATGAGGGAAATAGCCCAGTTAAAAGCTAGGGGTGAAAGTACAAGTTTACTGAGGCATAAGCTAGGCAATGTAGGCCAACCTTTAAGCACACTTGTAAAAATCGGCCGCACTGTGGCTGACTTAACTGGGGTGGCGATCATTAATCCAACCCGATATGTTTTAGCCGCCAGTATGATGGCCGGACGAGTAGCGGAAGCTGGTAAAGAAGCTCGTTTTTCCAGTCAGATAACACTAAAGCGAGCTGGTGTAGAAAAGTATCAAAACGAGCTTAATTTTGAAGAGCTGGCCTTTGGATCACTAAAAGAAAAATTTCAGCAATTTGAAAATTTTAAAAATCGTAAAAATCATTTACGAAAAATTGCTCGCGGTATCGCCGCAATGCCTAAAAGAACAACTGGTATGTCGGAAGAAGAAAAGACACAGTTCCAAGAGAATAAATTCACTGGCAATGAAGAACAACTAGACTCAGTAAACATCGAAAATGCTTTGACTAAAGTGTCCGATTTTATTGCCGACGGCGTCCAAGGACTTTTACGTTTCGATACCCAACAAAACATTAACGCCATTGATAAGAAACTCCGTAAGTTAGAAACAAATAGCAAACTGACAGCCGAACAAAAAGAAGCGGTCAAACAAAAAATATTCAAGGCTCATAGCCGGCGAATAAAAGATTTAGAAAGAATGACCAGTCGCTATGCCACCATTGATGTTTTGGCTCACACCGCGCGCACTTTAGAATTTGGCGCCAAAGCCACTACAAACATTATGATGGTGGAAAGTTTACTGTTGGCGGCTGCCAATATTTACGATCACTTGTTACAGCAAACAGACGAAACAGTAGCCACCACTAATCAAATAGAACAAATTGAGAAAACCATAAGTGATGATTCACAATCTACCCCAGATGAAACCAATAAATCAACAGAAGATACCGGTCGTTTGTCCTACAACTACCTTTTACCAAGTGATGAAATGGAAACACAATCTGTCCCTGTTGCTAATGTCGGCTCAACACCAACAGAAAAATTAACAGCAGGTGACCCAGTAGATGTTGAACCTCAAGCTTCAAGCGAGAGGGTTATCCCACCTGTTTATCAAGAACTAGCCAAGTCAACCTCTCCAGCAGAAAGCGTCACCCCAGATGGAGAAAAACTACCCCTCCTCGAACAAACTGGGGCAGAAGTGTCCTATGGTGATAAAATCAGCGTCATTTATGACATCGGTCGCGGGGGCGACTTCGACTCACTCGACCAAGCTCTGCGCCGAATTGTGGTTCAAGAATACGACTTTAGTAGCGGTGACAAAATTTTAAGCCCAGTGGAAGCGGCTCAACTTGAAAATGTCTTGGCCAATGTCCGGGAGATATTAGGCGGACGCACGATCGCCAGCCTCGGGCCTGATGACTTAAAAGGGGTAGCGGAATTTTCAGGTGGCAAACTCACTATTACCGACTACCAAGAATTTGATCAGAAAATTCTAAGCCCCTTATTTGAGCGAGCTAGCGAAAACATTACCGCCGACTCCCCGGCTGTAAAATTTGCTCAAGCTACTTCCATCGACAAATGGCAAGAAATGTTAAGTCAACGGTTTACCTCAGACGACTATAAAGTGGCCACCAACTTCACCGAATCTCCAGCCAGCCCCGCTGTCATCGAGCCTGAATCGGAAATGTCCAAAATAAACATCTCCACCAACTCAAGCATCCAACCCACCTCGGCTGAGGAAATTCTAATAAAAACCAAGGTTCCGGAAACACCAGCTGGTGAGCAAATTACACTTAAGGGCCCCGAAAGCTACAACTCGCCAGCCCCTACCGAAACTCCCCGTATCCCTGATAGTAAACTGATTGATCGAATAGCTGTCGAAGAAGCCATAGTAAATCTAGGTTACCGCTATAGCCTCCCCACTCCCTTAGCCAGAGCGGTTATGGAATTGGGGCTATCTGATCAGGTAGAGGGCTTAACTGAAAGCGGAGTTGCGAAGCCCGGCAGTCAGTTTGATTTTCTGATCAAAATCTGTGGCCCTGATGGCTTTAGTCAAATCTTAAATGACTTAGGGCAAATTGATCGTAATCAATTAAATATCTTTAATCAGCTTCACACCGACGGGGCCACTATCGAGCAAATTCGAAGCGCCATCAACTTTACCGATAAGATAAAGTGGGAGACCGGCCGAGAACTAGCTTTGGCGCGGGCCATCGCCTTCAATAAAACCGAATATTGGCAAGCTGCTTTGGGTAAGGATCTAGTCCCCAATGGGCCACAAACAACGAGATTTACCAAAGACGGTGACTTAGTCTTAAAGCAAATTGAAGGACTGAAAGGATCTCTCATTATTGACCCCAACCGACAAAAAATAATGTTGACCAATCTATTCGACCGGAAGGGTATCAAACTTGAACCGGACCGCTATATTAGTTTTAAAGATAAACCAATTGCTGAGGCTCTAAATAAAGCCCGGGAAATAGTGGCTAGCGCTCGCCTACGTGCTACCAAAGCGACCTAAACAGCCCGACCCACCCGGGCCCCCACTTGAAGTTCTACCTTAAAAATAGTTATCCACAACTATTCCACTTGGCTGTGGATAACATCTCATCAATGTTATAATTACCACTATATTTACTAGCTTAAAAGTATTAACTGCCGTCTTTTTATGAAATATTTATTCAACTTATTAACCCTCGTGGCCCTGATTTTAATCCCCACTTTTGGACGAGCCCAATCAGGATCTACTGGCTACTGTTACAACTTCACCCGAAATTTAATTCCAACATCAGTAGGAGCAGACGTTACCGCTCTACAAGATCTACTTCGCAGTGAAGGACATTTACAAATAGACAATTCCACTCGCTACTACGGCACGCAAACGACCGCCGCTTTAGCTAGCTGGCAAAGGGCTCACTGGCCCATCCCAGCCATTGGCCTCTTTGGTCCCTTAACTCGGGCAGCCTTTGTCAATCTCTGTCAGCAAGACGATAATCAAACAGATAATGAAACGGAAACCGGTACCACTCCCAACCTTAACCTATCAACCTCCGGCCCCAGCAAACTTACTACCGGCGAAATAGGTACCTGGCAAGTAACTTCCAACGCGGAAATGGAACACACTGTCGTCTACAGCGCCAACTGGGGTGACAATATAATGACTCCGGCCTTTAGACGAGCCGGTCCTAGAACTGTCCCCTTTACTCACACCTACCAAAAAGCCGGAACTTATGAAATTACCTTTACGGGTGACCAAACCACTGATATCACCGAAGTAACGGTTTCGGACCCCAGTCCAACCACCGACAACCCTGATACCAATGAAAACCCCACTAACGAGGCGAACGACGAAGATGATCCAAATAACACCGAGAAGGACCCCACTATCTCTTTCACTCCAGAAATAAGTAGCCCTGTTAATCTTGAGCCCTCAGACTCAATTAACTGGGAAGTCAAAGCGCAAGACAGCAACAATGATTTAAGATCTTTATCTTACCGCTGGGTCGACCAGAGAACGACTAACAAAGTAAATTCTCCAACAACTAGAGGCACTAGCCAGCTAACCAGAACAGTCAAGCGAGTATTTACCAGACCAGGAACCTATACCCTCTCAGTCGCCGCCGAAGATGCGGAGAAACGAGTCACCACTGAAAGTATTAAAGTGGTGGTCGGCGAAGTATCGGCCAATAACGCCGGGCCATCAATTATACTTAACCCTAACAACCTGGATGGATCCACTCACACTATCCCGGCCGCTGTTAACTGGAGTGTAACTGCCACCGATCCAACAGGCAACTTAAGCTCTTTAACTTATAAATGGTCAGACGAAGTTTACACTCACTACGCGGCCAGCAACCTTAACACGAGCAAAATTACTCGATCAATCAGTCGTAGTTTTGCTCGAGCCGGCGCCTACAGTTTAACCATCATCGCCATCGACCGCACCGGCAACAAGGTCAACAAAACTGTCAAGATTACGGTCAATTCTACTGTTTCTGGCACCAACTCAGCTCCCGCCATCCAAGTAAGGTCCACCCCTCCCTCTAGCGCCCCCAGCGCTAATCAAAGCGCTAATATGCTAGGTACGATTAGTGGCACGGCTCCGATGACTGCCACTTGGAATGTCACCATTACCGATGCCGACCGCAACCTAAAATCTCTAACCTATTGGTGGTCTGGTGACTCCGGTTCAGAAATTGTCATGAATGCTCCCAACCTCACCACCGGCACCGATTACCTGACGACTCGCATCACCAAAACCTTCACTTCACCCGGCCAGTATTCTCTAAACTTAGTAGCGGTTGACACGGCCGGCGAGCGAACCAACCGACAAGCCGGAGCTAATATTCAATCACCAGTAAATCTAAGCAGTTATGCTCAACCGATTTTCATTAGTGAAATTCCCAGCACTTTAACCGTCGGTCAAAGGCTACCAGTCACTATTAAGATGATGAATACCGGCAACAGTACTTGGTACAGAAGTCAGACTATCGGAACAGTTGACCGTTCATTTAAACTTGGCTCTCAAAGTCCTCAAGACAATATCAACTGGGGAACAGCTCGGGTTAATTTAGAAGAAGATGTGACTCCTGGTAAAATTACAACGTTTAACTTTACGGTGACAGCTCCTAGTGAAGCGGGCTTCTACAATTTTCAGTGGAAAATGCTCCAGGAAAACTTAGGCTGGTTTGGCCGAGCCTTCCCTATCAATCCTAAAGTGATCGAGGTCAAAGCTGGCTCGACCACTTCCTCTGGTGAACTTAGTCAACTAGCTTCTTCCCTCCAAGCCTTAACCCAATTACTGAAAAATTACTAAAATTACTTTACAGTAACAAGCAAACTCTCGGTCCCACCAGACCGAGAGTTTTTGTTTGGTTTTATTCTATCAAAAATATTTAGCTCACCTTACCAGCTAAGGTATAATATAAATTATTCCCTGACTGACAATCAGCCTATCTACCAACCAAATTGAAAGTGCGTTTTAACCCAATTATTTAAGTTTACATTATGATTTGGATTCTAAACCTTGCTTTGTTTGTAGGATCAGCCAGCCTCCTATACATAGCTAGTGAAATGATTGTCTCTGGACTAGTACGCCTGGCTCGCTATTTTGGTTGGAAAGAGTTTGTGGTAGCTTTTTTTGTGATGGCTATGGCCGCCTCTTTACCTAATTTTTTTGTTGGCCTAACTTCAGCCCTTAAAAACATTCCTCAGTTATCCTTCGGGGATATTATGGGTAATAACATTATTGCTCTTACTGTCGCCGTCGCTTTAGCGACTTTTTTTGCTCCCAAAAAGGAACTCCCAGCCGATGGTCAGACTATTCAGTCGACCCTTATTTTCACCACCGTGGCCGCCCTCCTACCCCTCCTACTCATTGTCGATAATGTTTTGTCCCGGGGTGATGGGCTAATTTTAATTTTATTTTTCCTGTCTTACATTTATTGGCTGTTTTCTAAAAAAGAAAGATTCACTAAAACTTATGATCCAACTGACACAGCCAAGCTAAACTTATCCCAAGCCCTACTAACCACCACTAAAATTACCGGTGGAATTGGCATCTTGTTTGTAGCCTCTCAAGGCATTGTACTATCAGCCACCTTCTTAGCCACTGACCTAGGACTGCCTTTGATTTTGGTCGGTATTATAATTTTGGGTCTGGGTAGCGCTCTGCCGGAAATTTATTTTGCTTTCAGTTCAGCCAGGCGGGGGGAAACCGATATGATCTTAGGTAACTTGATGGGTTCGGTTATTATCCCCGCCTCTTTAATCTTAGGATTAGTGGCCATTATTCACCCCATCAGCAGTCAAAGCCTAGCGTGGATTGCTAGCAGCCGGATGGTGCTCCTTCTAGCCATCATTCTATTTTTTGTCTTCACGCGTTCCAGTCACAAAATTTCCCAACGTGAAAGTTTGATTTTACTGCTAGTTTATCTCGTGTTTATAATGACCATCATTTTTTATAAGTAGAAAAATGAATGATCTAAATTTTACCAACAATTGGTTTAACCGGTAATTTAACATAGAAAGTACTGCCATGGCCGGAACCCTCCGACTCCGCCCAAATCTTACCCTGGTGAGCCTCCACAATTTTTTTAGCGATAAATAGGCCGTGTCCAGTGCTGTGAACGTTAATCTTGGCTGATTCCCTGCCTTTGCCACCTTCAGTAAATAGCTTTTTCTGATCATCATTAGAAAGACCAACACCTGTATCTTCAATCGAAAAAAGATAATTATTTGTATCTTGAGTTAACTTAACTTTAATGCCCCCGGTTAATGTGTAATTTAAAGCATTGTCAATTAGATTTTTAAATACATGTTCCACCAGTTGACCCTGATCCCCGGTAATCAAACCTTCGCCACTCGGTAGCCCAACCTCAAAACTTAACCCTTTATGCTTGGCCTGTTTTTCGTAATCGAGGCTTAATTTTTTTATAGTTTCAGTTAAAGAAAAAACTTTAAAATTATACTCTACCTTACCACTACTAAGATCGGCTGACTTTAATATATTTTCTACAGTTTGACGTCCTTTGGCGTTAGATTCAGACGCTTCCTTAATCAATGATTTTACTGATTCTGGAACCAATCCATAGTCACCGCTTAAAATTGACTCATACGCAAATTGATTCTTAGTTAAATAATTTTTTACCTCGTGGCTTAAAAAATGAAGAAAATCCTCCTGCCCTTCATTAGATAAAGCCAATTTGTCATTGGTCGCTTTTAATTGTAGAGAAATCATTTCCTCACGTTCCTTGGCTTTGATTTCTCTCTTAACCCCACGAATAGTGATAGCACTTAATATAATATAAACGACTAAGGTCAAAACAATAACAAAATAAATATAGGTCAGATCTTGCACAAATAGAAGTGAAGCAATGACCAAACCCTGAGTCACTAATAGGGCTTTGACCCCAATTAACTTAATGTTAAAAGTATGAAATTTAACAATTAAGTAAGACAAAATGGCAGTAAAGATGAGCATCCCAAACAAACCCAACTGTTCTAGGGCAAACAGACCCAAAACCGAAGCGACCTGCCACGTAAAAATTAACAAGGCCACGAAAAATATAAGCCCCAAGGAAAACAGAAGTTTTTGCAGTCGATCTTTAGGATTGGCCGCTCGCTTTACTTTAACCACCCCCACCACCACCAACCAGACAAAAATTAATCCGGAAACAATGTTTTGATAAAGATCCATCGCTGGTGAGGTAACTAGTTCACAATTAGTTAAATCAAAATATAGAATATTCCACGGTGAAAAAATCAAAGCTCCGGTTAAGGCAAACAAAGCAAACCAGAACAACTTGTAAGTCATCTTTACCGGCTTATCATTAAGAAACACATATAGCAAATACAGTGAAACGAGGGGTATGGAAAACTGAATAAGCTGAGACAGTGGCCAAATAATGGTAATTAGATTAACGTTAACATTTGTCCATAAGATAAGGTTAAAAAATACTAATAGACAAAATAAAATATTTAAGATTAATAAAACTTTAACGGCTAAACTTTGACGATTCTTATAAAATAAATATATCCCTGATCCTAACGCGACAAAAAAAGCCGGTAAATGTGAGTAATACAAAAGCGGCAAAGCATCAGTTGAAAATAAGAAGTAAATTGGCGGTGCAACGTCAGTACAAAACATGGTTTATATGTTAAATTCTTCAGGGCCGGTACAAGTCTCCCCTTCTTCGACCTCATCTTCGGTGCAATAAGTTATACGACAATTTCCCGTACGACAAAAATCATAACAATCGTCACGAGCAGAACATAGTCCATAATCTTCAGCAGACATCAGGGTATATTTATAAAAACTCTGACTATCATAAAAACAAGCTTCCACTGCTGGATCACAATTAATAGTTGTTTTTATTAAAAATTTTTGACTAACAACAACGTAAAAATATCCCCACCCGCTCACCAAGACCAAGACCGAGACTGAAGCTGCAAATATAATCTTGTTGAGGTCTTTAGGCTTCATAGACTAATCCAAGATTGAAATTAAAAGACGAGGCCCTTTTCTAATATGGTATTTAAAAAAAATATAACAACCGTCACAATTACTAAAATAACTACGGAATTGAAATAACCTAGATCTAACTTCTGACAACAACTTTGAAGAAACTTTCATTAACTAAGTATATCAGCTTCAGGCTACGAACAGAAGATAAGTACCCACCCCAACCACCACCATAGCAAGCAACTTCTGAAAGATATATTTCAGCTCAATTTTTTCAGCTACTAAATTAGGAAAAACCAGAGTTAGTATGATTCCCAAGATGAGAACACTTAACGGTTGATAGGAGTTAACCAAGAGAACCAAGGCCACTGGTGCCAAAATAAAAGAATAGGCAAACAGAAAGTTGCCGACTAATACTAATATTTCGTTTAAGATATTTATAGAAAATACTCCAGCTGAATTTCTTTTTACCATATAAACAAAGCCTTGCCGACACGATCTAAATCCAATAACTAGAAATAGTCCGACTAGAGCTAAACTAAAACTCTGCCAAAATAACGATATCCACAAGCTCTCTTCAACCGCCGCCAATTTAAATAAGACTGATTCAAAAGATGAAAAAAAAGCAGCCAGAGTCATGAGGAACGCAGTTTTAGTTTTAAGATGAAACCGGTTGTCGCGGTCCACATCAATGGAAATAATTAAGGCCCCGATAATAATTAAGGCCATAGCTGCTAACTGCATACTATTTAAAATTTCATTCAAGATGAAAAAACCCAGGATGTAACCGAAGACTGGTACTAGTTGATAAAAAACTACCACCACCGAAGCTTCATCGTCCGCCAAAGCCACAAAGTAAAGATATAGGGCGGCTGTTTCCAATAAACCACTGGCTATAAGAATAGCCAAATTAAAAGGTGTGACATTAAAAACCAAGGGATTTAACCAATATAAAACGGGCATAGCCAAAAAACCAATCAGTGAAGAAAAAACCATCAAAGTTGAAATACCGGCAGTTTTGAAGTACTTCTCCAGTAACAACTTGTCTATATGGTTACCAATACTCCACAGTATCGGAGCGGCTATGGCGACAAAAAACCAACTCATATATTATCGCTTAATCGGAATAATAGAATCTTGATCACTAAATACAAACTTGGAAATGTGCTTTAAATATCCCCATTTAACGAGCTTTAAATAATCATGTTTAACAAATTTAGCACCTATATCATGACGATAAAACATTTGGGGAATTTTTATGTTTAACAACAATTTATAGGCCTTTTGTCGTGCCTGACTTATAGTGGAACCAAAACCTGTTACATACATTGCATACCCACGCCGATCGGAAATGTAATATTGAGATTGTACCTCCTTAGCACCACGTAAAGCCACTTCTTCAAAATGGATATGCTTTAAATCGGTTTGAGTTACTTTTCGACTAAAGTGGATATCAGTATTATAAGAAGAATTTTTATCTAATTTATAGTTATATGGGAAAGGAGGTAGGGCTACGGTTACCACCACACCATAACCTTTCTTCCATTTGAGGTTAAATTTTTGTCCTGAAGCAACCGCGAAGAGCAGATCTCCCCAGGGAGAGCTATTTATTTCAGATTGAAGGTGTACAATCGGCGAACCTAAACGAGCAGTAGCCTCTAGAGGAAACGCCCCTTTTTGATTAACAATGCAGTTAACAGAAATATCCCCACGGAAGTTAGCTTTGACTAGAAAGGGTTTTAACTTGGCTAAAGTTTCAGTGAATAACTTATTTTTTTCATCGTTATCATACCAAGCCAGAGTTCCCATCTCGCTTGTTACTGGACCAATATCGCCAGGAAAGAGCCTGGTGTGTTCAAAATTAACTTCAATCGGACCAACCCAATCATATCCGTTGAAAAATCTTCCCACTCCCATTTCAATACCATCAACATATTCTTGAAGAGTAATCTCATTCATCTTAAGTAAACCATTACGGTTGTAAGACTCTAAAACGTTAACCACATCCTCACCGGTGTCCATATGCCCAGTGTAAGTCAGACTTTTAAAACTATGATTATTATGCTTCAACACCCAACGCTTTGGGTTTTTTCTTATAAAAGAAATAGCACTCTTGATATCAAAAAAATTTTTTAACTCAGCGATTTGTAAACCACTTACTTTAAAAATTTGTTGACCAAATTCACGGTCAGTTTCAAGTTTTTCACCTAGTTCTGAACCACCAAAAACAGTATAACCCTCCTCTCTCAACTTATCCTGAATAGCCCCATAACCAACATCATCAAAAATAATAAGGCCATCCGTTCCCACCCATGATAAATCCTGGCGCCAATTATTAGTTTTTGGTACTAAATTATTAAAATTCTCCCGAGCTGATTTTTCCTCAATAAATAAATGCACATCATGACCTTCACGGTGAAGCAATAATGAAAGGTGACCCGCGATTAAATCGTTGGAGACAAAGAGTATTTTCATGCTAAATATTATACATATTTTAGAATCTTTGTCAATACTACAGATTTAGCTGACTAATTACTTACGCCGTAACACCAGCATCCAGTGTTTGGAATTTTTCCGACCATTGTGCCAGCGTCGCATAAACTCGTTTTGCTTCAATTTAAAACGCTCCCCCAGCCACGGATCGTTTAGAATTACTTCCGTTTCAGACAGTCCCACCACGACAGCGTAATGACCCTGATTGGTAGCTGGTTCGATATAATTTACCATTACCGGCGAGCCTTTTTTTAAATAATATCCAATAAGGGCCAGACTACCACGACCAGCAAAAGTACAAGCAAAACCTAGTTGGCGTGACACCCCCTCCAGGCGACGGTGACTAACACCATGACGAGGGTCGGTTTTAAGCTTGCGTTCTAACCAGGCTTCGCTTTTATGGCAGCCCCAGTGACCAAGCACCGATTGCAGGGCCGCCGCTGCACAAGTATAGACTTTATCTTGTTTATAGTAAGGAGTCTGGAGAACGGTCATTTATTTAGAGTAAAGAGTTATTAAAATTGAGGGCTCGTTCAGGCAAAGCAAAGCCCGTCTAAGGACGAGCTTTTGGAGTGCAAAGTGTAAATGTCATATTTCTTTTCCTTCCGACACCAAGCGCAAACTCGAAGCTGATCCAAATTGGCCACAAATGCGGTCTTCCTCATCAATCACCGCTTGAGTTGACTGACTCCACCGGAACAGCCGCAGCACCCCGGTGGGCAGATAACACATTTGCACCACCCTCGATCCCGCAATAAGACTGGTCGAAATAATTTCCCACCAGCGGCCACCACAACAAGAACACCTAAACTGCTGACCTGGGACCAAATTGTTGAAATCAGATTCCGTGCGAATCACTTTACACCTCCTTTCTAAGATCAACCGACCTGTCTACATTAGAGCAAATTATTTTCTTTAAAGGAAGAGCAAGTAGTGGTTAGCACATTCAAACCATCAAAAAAGCCAAGCGGATAATAACCACTTGGCCACTAAACAGGTTGCCAGACAAAGTAGCTCGTCTTGTCTGGGTCCGTTTCGACATAACCCTCCGGTTGGTACAAATGGACCGGCAGAACAGTTTCAAACAGGTGCGCCCGGTGCTTGGTCCCCAGCCCTGGATAAGAAATGGAGGCTTGAACCGGAAAGATTTTCGTACCTAGAAAATTTAAAGAAATATTATCTTCAATTCCCAGTTCCTCCCGTAGGCCACGGCTGGCTGCCTCGGTTGGTGTTTCGCCTGGTAACATTTTTTCCGACATACTGTAATCCAGACTACGCCGGTTCTCTCGACCGTCTCGAAACACTTGGCGGTCTTCCCTCAGGCGCAAGCGATCCGTCGGCAAGTCAAAGTAAACATTAATCCTAACTGCCTCAACACAGCGGACGAGCGGCCAAGTGGTCGAACCCTCGCCCCAGCTACACTCACCTAAGACCAGCTCGCGGTGTAAATGCTTGATGGTTTTGGCTCGGCCCTGCTCCCCCCAGCTACCAAAGGGGATATTATGGCGAGTAAGTAACTCTAAAAGAGCTTCAATATCCACTACCAATCCTCCTCGATCGGTTAAGTTCGAATTGTACATCTACCCTATACTGCCCCAAAACGGCTGGGTTGGCAATTTAAATAAAGGCTATTATACCCAGCACTTTAAAAAGAACCCGGAAAAAGCTTTTGCTCTTCCGGGTTCGTGCACTACAGTGACTTCAAGAGCTGTGATGCCCGCTCCTCCGCCTGTGCCACATATGTCTTGTAATCAGGAATCCTAGTGAGAACCCCTTCAGATAAGGTATAAGTAGAATCAAGTCGTGCTTTTTCAAGGAAGTATCGATCGTGGGACACGAGCAATATGGTTCCTCGATAGGCTTCGATTGTTTCCTCTAGAGCTTCGAGTGCCTCGAGATCGAGATGATTGGTAGGCTCATCTAGGACCAGCACATTGACTGATTGGGCGGAAAACAAAGCAAGAAGCAATCGAGCGCGGCCGCCGGGACTCAGAGTACCGATTGGCTGCTTAACTTGACTCTCCTCGAAACCAAACCTTGCAAGCTTGGCATATGAATCTTGTTCTCTGAACCCTGCGCGCTCCTTGAGGAATTCGAGAAGCGTGCGATCACGAGGCAAGCTTTCGTGCTCCTGCATCATGTTTCCGATTTTGACACCAGAACCGATCTCGATCGTGCCACCACGTGCCACCAGTTGACCAGTAATGGTCTTGAGAAGAGTTGACTTTCCTGTGCCGTTTAAGCCCATGATGCCAACCCTGCTCCCATACCGCGCCTCAAATGACATTGGACCGATAGTGAAACCCTCCGGATATCCTGCTACAACGTCAACGAGACGTATATCAAGCGTCCCGGGACCGACTTCGGCCTTGAGCGGAATCTCAAACGGATCGCGTTCGATAGGTTTTTCAACTTTCTCCATCTGGTCGATCCGTTTTTCAATTACTTTCGCTTTCCTTCCAGATCCTCCTGCGCGATCTCGCTTGAAACCTCGCAAGAACTTGTCATTGTCGCTTCCCTGCCAGTTCGATCCTTTGGCCGAAGCAGCTCTCTGCTGTCGTGCTTGATCAGAAAGTCGTTCAATCTCCTCCCGTTGGAGTCGATATTCTTCCTTCTGCCGAGCAATGCGTTTCGCCACCATCGCCAGGTAATCACTATATGTACCACCTGAGATGTTGAGTACGCGCGTATGTCGGTCAAGTTCCAAGATTTTCCTCACGACTCGATCAAGAAACCGGCGATCGTGAGAAATGACAATGCAAGCAGCATCAGACTTCCGGAGGAAATCCTCAAGCCAGATAAGTGCTGGTAGGTCAAGATTATTTGTCGGCTCATCAAGGAGTAAGAGATCGACACCTTTGAGGAGAATCCCCGCTAGTGCCACCTTGCTTTTCTGTCCGCTACTTAAATCGGACAGACGATGATCAATGCCGACGTTTTCAAGACCGAAACCTGCAAGCATCACTTTGATGTGATGCTCAAAGGCGTAACCATCGAGACGCTCGTATTGATGGTGCGCCTCCCCATACTCATCGGACTTCGCCTTGTCCTCAAGCTGAGAAGCAAGGGTCTCGAGTTTTTGTTCAAGAGCATCGACGCCTGTGATCCGCCTCAAGTACTCACTAATCGTTTCATCGCCCGAGAGACTGGTGTCCTGCGGTAGATATCCGATGCACGTATTCTTAGCAAGTTCAATCTCGCCAGCATCAGGCTCCACCAATCCTGCAACGATCTTGAGAATGGTTGTCTTACCAGTCCCGTTGTCGCCGACTAATGCCACCTTCTGCCCTTTTGCCAAGGAGAAGGAGACATCGGCAAGCACAGTCAGACTGCCGTAATTTTTTTGAATGTGTTTTGCTTGTATCATAATTGTCTCCTTTCTTGTTATTTTACCACCGTTAAAGAACTTTTGCCGGACTTAAAGAACCTTTTCGATTCCTGACCGGAAACAAATCAGTTTGTTTCTTATCGGGAATCTTTCCCTACGGGAACGGTATAGGTTTTCCATTTTTTCACCTAACGGCTCAAAAATATGGAAGAACCTTTTCGATTCCCGATGGGCACTGATTTACCCAAAAAGAAAAACCCCTAGATAGAGGTTTTTCTTTTTGGGGTGCCCATCGGGAATCGAACCCGAATTAGAGGTTCCACAAACCTCTGTGTTAACCGTTACACCATGGGCACCATGTTTAATAAATGGTATGGAGTATTGAATCAATATCCTATACTAAATACCCCCATACACCCCACCCCCTACTCATACTTCGGCGGCTCCTCTTTTATACCAGACAAGTGGTTGGTAAGTCTAGCCAAAGCGTACAATAGGCTCGATAGTCGGTTTAAGTAAGCGCGGGTATTGTCATCGATTGATCTAACTCCTTCCTCTTGCACCGCCACTACTCGTCGTTCAGCCCGGCGAGCCAAGGTCCGCGCGTAATCGAAATGGGCCGCCAGTTCTGTCCCCCCGGAAATGAAAAAGGTGTTAATAGGTGGCATTAGTTTTTCAATTTCATTAATTAAGGTTTCAGTGGCCACCACTTTGTCCCGACTTATTTTTTTATCCGCTCCGGCTAGCTCGGCTTGTACAATAAACAAATTTTGCTGGGTCTGGTGGACGAGTTCATGGACCGGAACATTGTCCGGCGGTACAGCGAAGCCCGCTCGAGCTTTTTCCTTACAAATTCCTAAAAATGAGTTAATCTCATCCAAAGTACCGAGAGCCTCCGCGATACCGGAACTTTTTGATACCCGCTGGTCACAACCAAAAGTCTTGGTTGTACCCCCATCGCCTTTACCAGTGAACAATGCCATAAAATCTAGTTTAGCAAAAAATGGGTAAAAAGAAACCGCTTCCGAGAATGATTATTTCAAACTCGAAAGCGGTAATCTATTAGCACCGCCACTAGACCCCCGGGAGCAGTAGCTGAAACCCCAGGAAAGACTCCAATTGGGGCCAGCTATGTTTCCGAATGGTGGGACGACGAGACCCAACTTTCGTGCCAGCCCCCTCGATCACCTGACCGAAGAGAAGGGGTCGGCGGTCGGCTGGAATTTTCCCGCCCCGACGGTAAACGACATTGTTCACCGCCTGTCGCTCGCTTGAAGCCCAGGTATTACCCTGGAATTTTACGAGTTGGCCGTCTTTTTCATAGACGGCGTAAAGTTCCCTTTTCACAAAACCTCCTTGGCCACGGAAAGCCGTTTAGAAATCCAACGAATCTTCTCTTATTATACCATAGTTAATATATAAAGCAAGGAGCTCGGGAGAGGACTTTCCCCCAACGGGGGCTGGTACTTTTCGTTTCATTCGCTTAACAGCTCATTCTTATCGAAAAGTCTTTCAAGTCCCCACGCGACTAAAGCAGTTTAGTCGCTTCCCGAGCACAAATAAAAGCACCCGGTAGGTGCTTTTATTTGTGCTCGGGAGAGGACTTGAACCTCCACGCCTTTCGGCACTGGTACCTCATACCAGCGTGTATACCAATTTCACCACCCGAGCATTTACACGACTTATTGTAAGGAAATCAGAGCAAAAAACAAGCCGGCGGAGCCGGCTTGTTTTTTGTTTGATTATTTGGTTTCAGTTTCGTCCGTAGATTCAAGAGCCTCAGAAGAACTTGCTTCAGTTTGATCGGCAGTTACTACTTCCACTTCCGGCTCAATCGCCTCTTCTTCCATTGCCACCTCATCATCAGTGTCTCCCACGCTGGCCTTGGTACCCACTACCTGCTTCATGCGACGGCGGATTTCCTTAGCCGCCTTGTCCCTAATATAGTAAAGCTTAGACCGGCGAACTTTAGACTGCTTCACCACCTCAATCTTATCGATCATCGGCGAATACAGCGGAAAAATTTTTTCCATTCCTACCCCACTGGCCACTTTACGAACCGTAAAAGTCGAACCAGCTTCGTGGCCATGCTTAACGGCAATTACCAACCCTTCAAAAATCTGAATACGAGTTTTGCCTTTTTCTTGAATCTTTTGGTGGACCCGCACCGTACTACCAGGAACCACTTTAACCTTGGCTCTTTTGTCAGTATCAATAGGTGAAATTTTAAATATAGGTGCTTGCATAACAGCGAAAGTTTAGCACGAGCCCCGAAGATTATCAAGGGCGACTGTCATATCCTGGGGTAAGTCCGCCTCCAGGGTCACCTTTTGGCCCCCTAAGAGCGCAATCTGAAGCTTAGCCGCGTGCAGAGCTTGTCGCTTTAACCCCAAGGCTTCGGTAGGCTTGTTCTGGGCGTATAAGTGGTCACCTACAATCGGGTGCTGTAGGGCCTTAAAATGGGCCCGAAGCTGGTGAGTGCGGCCAGTCTCGGGCTTGGCCTCCACCAAAGAGTAGCCGGAAAAAGTTTCTAGAACTTTAAAAATGGTGCGGGCCGAACGTAAATGGCTAGCGGCCTTAGGGCTTGCCACTCGCAGGCGCGGGTCGCGTTTACTCCGACCAATTGGCAGATCGATTACTTTTTCTTCTTCCGGGTTGGCAAAAACCCCGTGGACAATAGCCAGATAGGTTTTTTTCACCAACCGATTCTTAAACTGCTGTTTTAAGTATTGGAAACTGGGCTCATTTTTGGCAATCACCATTACCCCGCTGGTATCGCGGTCCAGGCGGTGAACAATCCCCGGTCGGGGAATCTCCCGGCCGTCTGGCATTTTCGCCGGTTCACCCACCTCCAGCGTATCCGGAAACCGGCCAATAACCCAGTCAGCTAAGGTTAACTCCGGCCGGCGGCCATCAGAGTGCACCGCGAGACCAGCCGGCTTGTCGATAGCCACCGTATTATCGTCCTCAAAGATTATGGTCGGTTCCAGATTCATTCTTGATAAAGTAATACAAATACGGTATTGTAGCAATGTTACAAGCTGCGCGCTTAGCTCAGTTGGCTAGAGCATCTCGTTTACACCGAGAGGGTCGGGGGTTCGAGTCCCTCAGCGCGCACAAGAAAAGGCTGCTTCGGCAGCTTTTTATTGTGCGCACTAGGAAGTGCACTGCTGCACTTCCGTGAGGGACTCGAAAGGAGTTTCGTTATCAAGCACCTGCCAAAGGTGCCTTGATCGAAACTCACCAGCCCCCGTAGGGGGAGAGTCCCTCGATTCCCAAAATCAAAAGCCCAAAGCTTTCGCTTCAGGACTTTTGATTTTACAGCAACGCTGAGAGACTCGAACCAAGTTTCCACGAAGCCTGATTTTTTACTCGAGTTATTTTGCTTGTCGCCTTCGCGATCCTTCTGGTGGACTGCATCACGCCGTAGGTTCGCAGTAGCGAACCTACGGCGGAGGGGGCTAGATTCTAAACTTACAGTTTCAGTCCCCTTGTTGGATAAATTTTTCGTCCTTCGGACTTAAATTTATGCTCAACAAAGCTTCGAATCCCTCCTTCCGCTTTGCGAAACCGTCCTTCAGACGGCTTCCGCAAAAAAGCTTTCGGGTCTCGCTTTTTTGCGGAGGGGGCGAGATTCGAACTCGCGATGCCCTTGCGGACATGCTGGTTTTCAAGACCAGTGCTTTAAACCACTCAGCCACCCCTCCAAACAACCAGCGATATTAACGCCGATTGAATTTAACTTATGCTTAAACCTAAACCGAACTAGTAGTGTTGTGCTCGGCACTCACTGTCTCACTCGAAGAAACTTGAGCTGGCGTTGGTACTGACTGCTGCGTAGTCACTGGCCTGGCTGATGTTTTCCAACCACTAAAAAATTTGGCCACAAACACCAGGTAAATTATTTCTAAGATACCAGCGGTTTGTAAAATCAGCATGGCAATATACCAGCCCTTATCCCCGCGGCGCGCGGCTTGCCACAAAGCCAAACCCTTCCACACTGTGGACCACACAATTAAAACCAGTATCACCCCCCAAAAAAGCGAAGCAAAAACTAAAATGTCGTTGGGATTTTCCATAACTAAATACTAGCAGTTTCCCTCAACAAATCAACAGCCTATTTTCAACTACCTCTCATACTAGATCAGCCAGAACTGATGCTATATACTGGTTTAATGCGCTTACTTGGAATTGATTATGGATCCAAAAAAATCGGCCTGGCCCTCTCCGACTCCACCGGACGCTTTGCCTCCCCGCTAGAGGTAATACCAAGCTCGCTGACCACCGCCGAAACTATTGCCAAAATTTGTCAGCAAGAGGAAGTAACCAAAATCGTGATAGGCCACTCCTTAAATTATGCCAACGAGCCCAACTTGATTGTGGCTGATAGCGAGAAACTGGCCGAGAAACTACGAGTCTTAACCGGACTAGAAGTAATTTTTGAGCCAGAAGTCCTAACCACTCGCGAAGCCGAAAGAACAGTAGGAAAAGATGAGCTACTCGACGCTAGGGCGGCTGCTTTAATTTTAAAAAGTTATATTGATCGCCACCACCATGACTGAAAAATTAAATATTTATAAAGAAAAAATGCGCAGCTGGGCCAACAACCGCGCCGACCATAAACAGACCAGCTGGTGGCTGGCCCTTCTCTCTTTTTCCGAAAGCTCTTTTTTTCTAGTACCGCCAGATGTTTTTTTGATCGGGATTTTAATGACTAGTCGGCGTTTTGCCTACTACGCTTTTATTACTACTATTTCTTCCGTTTTAGGCGGGGCCTTTGGTTACTTGATCGGGATATTCTTTTTTGACACCATCGGCCAAACTTTAGTCGACCTTTATGGCCTACAAGATGAAATGGCTAAAGTCGGACAGCTCTTTAACAATAACGCCCTTGTCGCTATTTTCCTGTCAGCTTTTACACCCATTCCCTACAAAATATTCACTATCTCGGCCGGCTTTTTCCATATTAACTTTATAATTTTTATGCTGGCCTCCCTCCTGGGCCGCGGTTTACGATTTTTCCTTGAAGCTTACGCGATGAAACTATGGGGTAAAACTGTAGGTAAAATGATTTACCACTACTTTAACTTATTTACTTTCATTGTCGGGGCTTTGGTGGTTTTGGGTATTTTCTACTTTTACTACTTTTAACACTCACCACTCTACTGGCTACCGTTTTTAAATTTAGATATTGCAGTTGGTCAGCAAGTAAGGTATTTTAAGCGTATTCTGCCCTTGTAGTTCAATGGATAGAACAGCGGACTTCTAAGCCGTTAATGGGGGTTCGATTCCCTCCAGGGGCACAAAATAAAATTTCACAGGATTATATTCCTGTGAAATTTTATTTTGTGCCCCTGAGCAAGCAAACTGCTTGGCTTGCGTGAGGGAATCGAAAGACTTTTCGTTACCAAGCACCTGATAAAGGTGACTTGGTCGAAAAGTACCTGCCCGCCATCGCTATGCTCAGGCATTGGCAGGCGGGCCAGCGAGTGTAGCTCGAGATTCCCTCTAGAACTTGGCGTCCGGGAATCGAAGAAGCTGAGCTTGTCGCAACGAGGCTGTAGGCCGAAGTGAGACGCGAAGCCTGTACTGTTCCTGCTGTGCCCGCTAGAGCTTTAGCGTAAGCGGGTAATGAAAGATTCCCGATGTGTGTAAAGGAACCGAAAGACTTTTCGCTGCCGAAACTTATCGCAGTGAGCGTAGCGAAACGAGATGTGAAGCCTGTACCGTTTAGGTTTTACTCTCCTTGGCTCGGAAATGAGAAATATTACTTTCTCATTTCACTCGCTCTACATCAGCAATAAAAACGAAAGCCGCTTAGGGGTTAACCAAAGCGGCTGAATCACATTTGATGATATATAAACCAAGGTCGGACCTTGGGAAAGAAATTGGGGGCATTTGCTCTACATCCGCCGGTCCATCTGTTGCCAGATTTCGCTAACGGCCAAGGTGGGTCTCTTCCTGTTTCTAACGAAACAATCCGTAGCCACACTCAAGCAAATTTACACTCGCACACTAACCTCGAACTTGCATTCTTTGGAATTCTCGCTTGAAGCCGTCATCAGGGTCGTCCACCTTGGATGAAGGTAGCTGAATTACGGCCAGTTTGCCATTTCCGTCGGCTTTTTCTTCAATCCTCCTCTGCTCGCGCCGACGACGATTCCTTTCAAACTGTTGAGGTGATGCCGATTGCCACACTCCTCGATCATCTTGGTAAACGACTTCTCCGTTCATTAGGGGATATTGATTACCCTCAGAGTCAGTATATACATGATCCTGCACCACAGTTTCCAACTCTGCCAATTTTGCCATTTGTTCCTCCACCTCGACTTTCTTTGCTTCTAGTTCTTGGTGGAGGCGCAACTTTTCAGTTGCTATACGAGATGTTTCTTCTCTCCCTTCTCGCAGTTTTGAGTTAACATCCCGTAAGCGCTGGTGGGCAAGTTCTGTCACATGAACTCGGCTGAGTTTGGGTCGACCTGAGGACTGGTGATTCTCTGCTCCAAAGGAAGATTGCGCCGGTTCACGGCGCCACCAGGCCACCACTAGTAACGAAAGTACCAACAACAGCCAAACTAGGCCAGTGGTAAGATTTTGTTCAAACCAGCTTACCAGGCCGATCTTTTTTTGAACCGAAGCCGATTGTAGTTGCAACAGACTCAAGGCCTGCTCCAGTTTTCCATTAACTACTACCATCTCCTCCTGGAGCTGTTGTATGTCGGCCATCCCTTTCGCGACAGCCGGAGTGAGTTTTTGAACCACACTAGCCGAGACTTGTTCAACCGACTCGTTACCAAGCGTAGTGCTCGTGGCATTTTGGAGACTCTCGATCATTTTCACAATCCGATCGAGTTTCTCAGGAATAACAGGGATGGGAGAAATCTCAACCTCGGCGGTAGGCACCGTGGCAACTACAAAGTCAGCTGGTACTGGCCGCTCGTACGTTCCTGCCAACATTTTGTAGAATGCCTTTTCGGCGTTCTTCATGTGATGCAGTTTAGCAAAAGCAACCTGGTACTCTTCGGGGTCTGGCCAAACCTCGCGAACAAGGTCATTGGCCTGATAATCTTGGATTACCCAGGGGCCTTGGCCCTGGACCATTTCAAACTCTCCGAGGCCAAGATCAGCCTCGGCGGTTACTGCTGTCGCCATGACCAGCAGCACCATTAGCATCCATGCGACGCGCTTCATAGTAAGACACCTCCTTTCTATATCTTCCACCCAAAATCGATAATGTCTAAAACTACAGGTTTTAGACATAAGCTTCACATCATCTATGTGTAAAAGAACTCCGCTGTTACCAACGATTTCTACTTTAGAAACTTACATAAAATTAGAAATATGTCAATACCACACCAGACTACCCGTTACTAGTCAAAGTCTAGGTTGTAGATCTCGCTAGTATAATCTCGGAGCTTATCCACGTCGCCCTTTAGAGCCTCCGAGCCCAGCACTACCACCCCCAGGCGCCTCTCCTCGCCATTTTCCGTCTTAACCTTAAACATAAAGAGGCCAGTGTTCTGAGCCACATCGGTGAAACCGCTTTTGCCACCGATAAACCCGGGTTCCGTCTGAAAATTATTTTTATTACGGAGACTAGCTAGTGCAAAAGACACTTGGCCAAAACTTGTGACCTTCCGACCCCGCGTAATATCTAAAAGCGGACGCCGATTATTCGCCAAATAGCGACCCAAGAGATAAAGATCCTGGGCCGACGATTGGTTGCCGTCCTCTAAACCGGACGGGTCACTATAAGTGGTCGAATTCATAAACAAATGTTTGGCCTTCTCATTCATTAAAGTTAAAGTGTGGCCACGTCCTAAAAATTCACTCAAAACTTCCGCCGCATCATTGGACGACTCGGTTAGAAGTGGGTAAAACAACTCCACAATCCGGTAATTAACGCCAGCTAGGAGGCCACTGGTTTCCCCAAAACCTCGCTCTAACATAGTGTCGGTCACTAAAATATTTCGGCGCAAATCAATATGCTCAGCTACCACCGTCGCGGTCATTAGTTTGGTAATCGAGGCTATCGGTCGGACAGTGGTGCTATCTTTATCAATTAATATTTCGCCAGAATCCAAATCAGCCACTAAGTAACTTTTAGCCGTTAGAGCCAAAGTGGGACGCGTCCGACTAGCTTTATATTTAAAATTATCGTCATAATCTAGGTCTACCACCAAAGCCGGTAAGCCCTTGGACACCTTGTTGAAAAAGGCTGGTGCGTCCGTATCGGATAATCTAATACAACCCCCGGAGACATCAGACACTATTTTCTCGCCACTAGCATAATAGGGCTCACCGTGGATGAAGTACTTGCCGTACAAGTGCACAGCCTGAGGCATATAAGCTTCGGCTGAAGCGGAAAAGGTGCGTTCGTTTTTATCCAATACTGAGTAAAGGCCGGCCGGTGTACCGCCCCAGCCCTGCGGATCACCGACCGCCATAATAGAAGTAGTGCCCACAGTGCCATTGGGACGAAAATGGTGAATTTGTTTGGTCGAAAAATTAACTTCAATAAACTCCACCCCCGATTCCAATAGTTCTTTTTTAGCCGTAGTAAAAGGACGAATAAAGCGTTCGGATGGTTCGGCAAAAATCGGGGCCATCGGTGCCGGCTGGTACTCAATATCCACAGCTGGAGTTGGGAAAGCGGTAGCCGCCAAACTCACCGAGGAAGAGACAGCCGTATAATTTGAAACTTTAGCCACAATAGCCTCCGGCCCGTAATAAGCCACCGCTAAAGTCGCCGAGGCGGTAATTAAACTAACCAGTACAAAAAAGAGGGCCAGCCGTTCGAGGATTGTCATTTATTTAGAAAAAACCACTATCATATTTCCCATCATTATAATGCAAGTGTTTAATTATCTCAAAGTCATCCATTACCCGTGACAAAAAATTTTGGGCTAAAAAATGAACACTTTTTTATTGCGGTTGACCAGGGGCGTTGCTACAATGTAAATAATGGAAGAGCAAAATTCATCACCAGAAAAAAGCACGAGCGGCCCCGCTACCGAGTGGCTAGATTACGAATACATTCACTACGAAAAAAGTTCTAATTGGTTTTGGATTGTGGGCTTGGCCGGACTCCTAGGCATCATTCTCTCAATCGTATTTAAGAACTTCCTCCTGGCCATCATTTTATTGATCGGCACTTTAACAGTCATGCTTTACGGGGCGCGGGTCCCAGAGCTGGTTCACTTTAGTATTACCAATCGAGGCATAAAAGCTAAAGATGACCTCTATCCATTCAAAGCCCTAAAATCCTTTTCCATTAAAGATGACGATTATCCCTTTAAACTAGTTATCGAATCCGATCGCTTGTTTATGCCCCACATTATCATCCCTTTAGGTGATGCAGAACCAGAAGAAATTAGAGCAATTTTAGCCAAATTCCTTCCAGAAGAGCCTTATGAAGAGTCTTTAATTGATATTTTAGCCGACAGTCTTGGGTTTTAACTTAAAATGTGCTAGTTTTTTAGGGCTGATTAAGAAAAACGATTTGCTCTCATAGTTCAATGGACCCCAAGTCAGATAGCTCACCAGTTCGCAAACCTGACGGGGCGAGATGTAGGCCAACAAAAGTTTCGGTATAATTAAGTATAGGGTGTTTAACATTTTGCTCTCATAGTTCAATGGATAGAACGCTAGCTTGCGGAGCTGGTAATCCAGGTTCGAATCCTGGTGAGAGCACACGAATGAAATGGGTGGATCTGACCAGGATTCGAACTCGAAAGGGGTCGGGAAAACTGTAGTTTTCCCGTGGAGGAAGGCAGAGCGAAGCTCGTCGGAAAACCGTCCGCGTGTCGCTGAAGCTTTAGCGGAGGCACAGGGTTTCCGAAAGGTGAGATTCCTGATGAGAGCACCACTCTATTCGTACAGTACCTAGACTAAAATTTGGCGACGGCCAAATTTTGAGTCGAAAGAAAATCCTGGCAAGCCCCCCCTACCAGTAGCTAATTACCAACCTAGTAGGTAGCAAACAAAAAACCTGTCAGTGACAGGTTTTTTGTTGGAGTTTAAGTTTTTTAATTTAGACGATCGCTTTAGCTTTCTTTATCATTTTAGCCAAACGTGACTTTTTGCGAGCGGCAGTATTTTTTTTGATTACTCCCCGCTTAGCCGCTTTGTCGATAGCTTGATAGGCAGCCGAGAGGCCCGCTTCGGCGCCGGCAACATCCTTATTAATAGTTAGTACTTTTTTAACAGATTTTACTTGTTCACGCATCGCTTTTTTGCGAGCATCGTTAAAAACTCGCTTGCGAGCACCTTTGCGCAATTCCTTTTTGGCTGAAGTCGTGATAGGCATAGACAGAACGATACCGCATCTTCCGTGAAAATGCAAGGGTGGCTTAGAACAATATTATTGATCTTTATTAAGACTAAAGGAGTATTTGGTGGTTTTACCGGTTTAGCGGTCGATTCGGAACATGCTATGATTACCTTATGATTGGCTACTTAAAAGGAGATGTCACACATTTTGACGACAAAATTGCCATTATTTCGGTAAGCGGCGTGGGTTACTCCGTCTATTTACCGGTTCACGTCTTAGTCGTGCTCGCCCTCGGTCAGTCGCTAAGCCTGTGGACACATCTAGCGGTACGAGAAGATGCGTTGGAGCTTTTTGGATTTACTGATCGGGAGGAACTAACCTACTTTAAACTCTTGATCGGCATTTCTGGCATCGGCCCCAAAAGCGCCTTAGCTATTCTGTCTCTGGCTCCGCCGACCACCTTAAGACAAGCTATTTTAACCAATAATACAGAGTATCTGACCAAAGTGTCAGGTATTGGCCGCAAAAGTGCCGAAAAAATTATTATCGAACTACGCGATAAACTAGGGTCTTTAGCTGACGGTGAAATAGGCTTACTGGATGCTGACAGTGATGTAGCGGCCGCCCTTTTGTCGCTTGGCTATCAGCCGAAGGAAATTCGTGAGGCCCTCAAAAATATATCTAACGATATAACCTCAACTGATAAAAAAATAAAAGAGGCCTTACGCTGGCTAAGCAGTGGTCGCAAAAGTTAATTCACTATGGGTCGCTTAACTATTTCAAATATTACAAATAACGAGCCGTGGCCAAATAAAGCTGAGGCCGAGGCACACTTTACCCAATCTGAGCTTTTTGGTCAGTGGCAAATTGAGCGCGGTTTTAAAGTACGCCGCTTGGTCTTAAAAGACAACGACCGGCCCATATTATGGTGGCAAGCCCTTACTGCTCCCCTAATAAGACGTCACACTCAAATCTATATTCCACACGGACCGATTGTTTTAGACCCCTCCGATTTGAACCCAACTGTAATAAAGTTATTTAAAGAGGAACTCTTTAAACTGGCCCGAGAAGATAAAGCGGTCTTTGTCCGTCTTGATCCCCAAATCAAAGACTGGACCAAGAGTGCCCTAAACAAAAATGGCTTTAAGACCGCTCCGGCCTTTGCTGCCCACTCAACTCTAACCCAGCCTCGCTACGAGTGGATTATGGATTTAATCGGCAGTGAAACTGATTGGTTTAACCGTATGTCTAAAGACACACGCTACTCTATTCGTACCGCCCAGAAACGCGGCACGGTAACGGAAATCATTAACGAAAACTTAACCAGTGAACTCAATAACTTTTACCAACTTGTCCTTGAGACCAGCAAGCGAAACAACTTCCGCCTTCACCCTAAGTCTTATTATGAAAAAGTTTTGAGTGAAACCAGCCGGAATCAGAGCGGCTTTATCGTGAAAGCCTCTTTCAACGGCATTCCCCTAGTCATGAACTTGATCACCACCGGTAGTCCCACCGCCCTTCACGTTTTTGGTGGCTCGACGACCGTCCATCGTGACCAGCTAGCTTCCTACTTAGCTCACTGGGCCGGCTTTATTGAAGCCAAGCGCCAAGGAGCCACGACTTATAGTTTCGGCGGGATTAGTTTCGGTGAAGATCAAAATCCTTCCTGGGTGGACTTAACCGCTTTTAAACAAAAGTTCCCCGGCCACATCAAAGATTATGGCCCCTTGTATGATCTCCCTATTTCCAGGCTATGGTATTATGCCTATGTCACCGCAAAAAAATTCCGCTAAATTATGGGCCAACTTAAACTCCAACTAAAAAAAATTACCCCGACTTGGATGCTGTCACTGTACCATTATAAGATGTCCCTGGTGGGCGCCCTGCGTTATGGTTTCCCGTCGCGAAACATAAAAGTAGTGGGCGTCACCGGCACCAAGGGTAAGTCTAGCACTGTCGAAATTTTAAACGCTATTTTAGAAGAGGCCGAGTTTACTACCGCCTTAGTGTCAACAGTCCGGTTTAAAGTGGGAAATGACTCCGAGCCCAATCGGCTTAAAATGACCACCCCAGGACGTTTCTTTCTGCAAAAGAAAATTCGAGAAGCAGTAGAAGCCGGTTGTGACTATATTATTATCGAGATGAGTTCGGAAGGGGTTAAACAGTGGCGCCACAAATTTATTACCCTTAACGCTCTCTTGGTTACCAACTTGTCGCCCGAGCATATTGAATCGCATGGATCCTACGCCAACTACCGCGAAGCTAAACTAAAAATAGCCAAAGCTTTGACTCGCTCGTCGAAACCCCACAAAGTTTTAGTCACCAATGGTGACGATCCAGAACTTGAGGTTTTTCGCCAGCTTAAAAATGTGACTCAAGTCTCCACTCACCTAGTAGATGCTAGCCCTCACACTCTGCTAGCCGACGGACTTTTCTTTACATATAAAAATCAAAAAATCCAAACCAAACTGGTGGGCGAATTTAATTTGTATAATATCTTACTCGCTGTCGCTTATGCCGAACATGAAAATGTTGATTCGGAAAAAATAAAAAAGGCTTTAGAAAAATTTACTGGTGTCCCCGGCCGGCTAGAGCTTGTCACCAGCTCCGATCCAACTTTGGCCCGACGGCAAAATTTTAAAGTAATTGTCGACTACGCCCACACCGCCGACTCCCTGAAAAAAGTTTACGAGATTTATAAAGACCATAAAATAATTGCGGTATTGGGCGGCACCGGTGGGGGGCGAGACCGGGACCGCCGAACTATCATGGGCGGCCTGGCCAACAAGTATGCGAGCTTAGTGATTGTGACGGATGAAGACCCTTACGACGAAGACCCACGCCAAATTGCCGAGGCAGTGGCCACCGGCGTCACCAGTACCCCTAAAAAGATCATTATGGACCGACGAGAAGCTATCCGAGTAGCACTTAAAAGTGCTACAGGCGACTCGGTGGTGATAATTACCGGCAAGGGCACCGACCCTTATATTATGAGAGCGGGTGGTACCAAAGAACTGTGGAGCGACGCCGAGGTGGCACGGGAGGAGCTGGAGATGGTACTAAAAGAACGAAGTGAACAGAAATAGCTTAGATACCCCGCCTCGCTTTTTACCTTTTCAATTTAAAGTAAGAGGTAACCCAGTGTGGTGTGGTAGAATTTTAGCCAACACGCTTCGCGCGTAACGTAAGGAATGGCCTATACGGCCCCGCGTGTTGAAAAAATAATTAACAGTAAAAGCGAGGCGGGGCGATGATTTTATAAAGCTCGCCTTCCCCGCTAAAAATTCACCCTGTTTAGTAAACTTTAAATTTTTTCAAAAATATTATGTACTTTACATACGTTCTCCAATCTCAACTGGATAAAAAATTTTACACAGGTTTTACAAAAAATTTAAAGTTAAGATTTGACGATCACTGTGATGGTTTAGTAAATTCTACTAGCAGTAGACGACCCTTAAAACTAATTTATTATGAGGCTTGTTTGAATCAACATGACGCTACCTATAGAGAAAAATATTTAAAAACCACATATGGAAAACGTTTTATTAGAAATAGAGTCAAATCTTACTTAACAGGGTAAATGCCCGAACTACCCGAAGTTGAAACGGTGGCCCGTGACCTCAACCGTGTTTTAAAAAACCACGTTATTAAAAAGGTTGTGGTCCGTGTGCCCAAAATGATTTTACCGCTCTCGGCGGAAGATTTTGGTAGTGGCTTAAAAACTTGGTCCATCGAGAAAGTCTCCCGCCGAGCCAAAATTATCGTAATAAATTTATCTAAACCCAAAGCTAAAGCCAAGAAATTTTTACTGATTCACCTCAAAATGACCGGCCAACTTATTTGGATGCCTAAAATCGGCCAAGCAGTAATCGGCGGCCACCCCCAGCCCGGCGGTGGTCATAATTTGCCCCACAAACACACCCACGCCGAATTCCACTTCCAAGACGGGTCAGTTTTGTATTTCAACGATATGCGTAAATTTGGCTGGCTTAAATTGGTGACTGAATCAGAAAAAGAAATCATTCTTAGCCCGCACGGCGTGGAGCCACTGGCTAAAGATTTTAGTTTGACCATTTTTACCAACCTAATCACCAAGTACCCCAACCGCACTCTTAAGCACACCCTGCTAGACCAAAAGCTGATCGCCGGCTTAGGCAACATTTATGTGGATGAAGCCTGCTTTAAGACCGGTGTTCTACCCACGCGTCCGGTTCATACTTTATCAAGATCAGATTTAACAAAACTTCACCAAGAGATTGTGGCTGTTTTAAAACTCTCCATCAAAAAGAAAGGGACTTCGGCCCGCAATTATGTCCGAGCCGACGGCACCAAAGGTGGCTTTGTCCCCTACTTAAATGTGTACGGCCGCGCGGGCTTAGCCTGCAAACAATGTGGCAACCTAATTTCGAAAACTAAACATGCCGGCCGGGGCACTCATTTTTGCAGTAAATGTCAAAAATGATATAGACCAAAGGGCCCTCATTTTTTCGTCACAGTTCGAGATAGAAAACATTAATTTACTATGCTTTAATAGTAAAAGCCGACACAAATTCACCTTTAGTTTAACCAACTGAAGTTACCCTAAGCCTAGAACCGCCAACTAGGGACGGGCCCTGATACGGGGCAGGAAGGAGGGTGTTGAATTTAGTGTCGGCTTTTTATCTACCCATAATTTCAAAAAACCTAACCACACTAAGTGACTAGTTGTTATAGAAAGTGTCAGAAATAAAAAAATGAAACCCCCGATTCGTCAAAACGAATCGGGGGCTAATTCTCTACTTGCGAAAAGCGAGAAACCGGCAATTGCCACCCCAGCCATCTTCGAACCAACCCAAGCTCAAGACGCGCCGCGAGTCATTCCCGTCGAGGAAAGGCACACGACGGTCACCACACACCTCCGCACTAGAGCCAAGAGCGACAACCAGAAACTCTTGTTGAACCTCGGGGCAAGTCGCCCCAAAAGCAAGCAATTCCGCGAGTGTGCCGGGGCGCAAACCACGTTTCTCGAGCTCGGCCAGCACCACCTCGGACGACCTATCATGACCGAAGTGGACCAGCTCAGGCTCAAGCTCCACTTGCCCTTCCCCCTCCACTTCGAAAAGATCCGGGGTAATGTTGAGGTCGACCAAGTCGTAACAACCAGCGATCACCATCTGCTCGAGAGTCATAGTATAATCCACGACAATCTTGCAAATTTTCGCCACCAGACCAAGTAGCTGACGAAACGCAAAGCGATCCACCCTCTTCAACTTTCCCACCACGGCCGCCTCGTAGAGATCAGCTTGAAGTCCAGTTTGAACAAGGTCGTCACAAGCCTCTTCGGTGAGGCCTTTATGATCAGCCAAATTTATGAGATGTTTTGCATTGCCCAAAATCACTATACTCATAGAATTATCTCCCAGTGTTACTCTATTTAGTAATAGTAGTTTAAGTTATCCTTGGTGGAAAAACCGCCAGAGAACTTATCTGCATAAGATAATACACTTATTTTAATACCTTATCAAGATACACCCAGCTCAGAATATCCCTATTCATAGCCGCATTCTTAGCAATTTTTGAGTCTACTTAAGTCTATTTCACCTTTCGCTCCAACATTATCACCCTCTTTTCCAGACGGGCAAATTCTTGTCGATCCACTTTTTGTTTCGTTTCATATTTAATATCTGCCAGGTCTAACAGTATCTGCCCCATCCGTTCGGTATGACTATCTAATTTTTTCTCGACAACACTAAATTTAGTCTCCACCTTTTGGTTTAATCCTAACAGCCCCTCACCGAATATTTTGAACTGCGAACGCAGATCTTCCAACACGACCGTATATTGGTCTTTCTTAGGTGCTCCTTTATTGGCCTTGGATTCTGGAGTTTTCTTCTTCATAAATTGATTATACTCCCAGACTTAAATCAGGCCAAACAAGGCTACCCCGGCCGCCACTGAAACATTGAGCGACTCTTTCTTCCCCCTCATGGGGATTTCGGTAATAAGATCGCATTTATTTAAAACTGACGTGGGTAAACCCTTAGTTTCTTCACCTAAGACTAAAGCCCAACTACCCTTTAGCTTTAGTTTCCGGTAATCGACTGAGTGGTCCGTTTGCTCTAAAGCCACCGTTTTAAGGCCGGCTTTTTTAAGTTTGACCAGAATGGAGGCAATGGTTTTATGATAAGTCCAGGAAACAGATTTTTCCGCCCCTAAGGCTGTTTTAGCAATTCGCGAATTCACCCGACCAAACCGGTCGACAGGGCATGGGGTGACACCGATAAGAAATATTTTTACTATCCCCACCGCGTCCGCCGTCCGAAAAATCGCCCCCACATTGTAGGCTGAACGGATGTTATAAAGAATTAAAAAAACTTTTCGTTTCATCTTTTGAAACTATCAGGAATTAAACTAGAAGTAAACTTGATGCCCCGTGCAAGATTCTGTCCCTACCTGCCCGCCAGCGCCTAAGCCAGCAGGGCGACTCGCCTGCCATGCAAGGTACGAACGGGTACCCCGCCCTGTGCACAGGGCGGGGTCTTTCGAATCCTGACGCAAGCCAAGTCCTAAAGCCGTCCGGACTCGGAGTAGGCCAGTTGACTTGCTCACGGGGCACAAAATAAAAACGCCTAGCGGCGTCTTCATTTTGTGCCCCGTGCAGGATTCGAACCTGCGACCGTTCGCTTAAAAGGCGACTGCTCTACCAACTGAGCTAACGGGGCAAAAGAGTTTAAACGCAAATTATTCTACCTTAAAAATTTCACCTAGTCTACACCCCCAACACCCACCGCTCCAGCGCCACGTCCAAATCACGACTGCGACGCCTAGTCTCATGATATAAAACCAACAACTCGCCCATTATCGACAGCAACTCCGCTTCGGTATAATTACGGCCAAACCGGCGCAACTTGGAAGCCACAAACGGCGCCACCGGCAATTTTTGATTATCCGGCTCCCCGGCGGCTAGACTCAAGTTGACCACCATCCCCCACAACTGCCAAAACACCTCTTCGGCCACATAGCCCCGCAATTTGGCTTCGGCTAGAGTCAGCCATAACTTTTGACGATTTCTTTCACCGAAAGCATCGCCAATGGAATAAATAAAATTGTCTCGCTTGGCTTTAGACGTTACCGCCGAAAATTCTTTCAACTGAGCCCCGGCCTCCGTCAACCTTTTCTTAAGTAGGGCTAAAATTTTGGTCTCCACCACCACAAAAATATGTTCAGCCTGTACTAAACCGGGAAGCTCCGCCTCTAGCCACTCCAGCCCATTCGGCTGAGCTAAAATATCCCTTAACTCCACTATATGTTTAGCCTCAAACAAACCTTGAGCCGACACCAGCTCACTGGCCACCCGACTGTCAAAATTATCTTCATTAAATATAAAGTGTTCAGCCTCGGGCCGCTTGTGGTGCACCGCCGTTAAAAATTTAGCCGTATAAGCTAAACATTTGGCTCGGTCTGATCCGTAAAATACGTAAAGCATAATTTATTAGACCCAAGTTACAACTTTAGGGTAAGTAAAATTGGCGCATGATCTGAACCCAAAACCTCATCCAAAATATCGGCCTGGACCACTCTCTTAGCCAAAGAAGTTGAAACATAAAAGTAGTCGATCCGCCACCCCACCCCTCGCTCGCGCGAGCGAGTTTTTTGATCCCACCAACTATACTTAACCATCTGCGGGTGCTTTAGGCGAAAGGTGTCCACAAAGCCCAACTCGGTAAACTGATCAAGCCAGGCCCGCTCCACGGGCATAAAGCCGGAGGTATTCTCATTTTGCTTGGGTCTCGCCAAGTCGATAGCTTGATGCGCCGTGTTCACGTCACCGCAAAATATAATATTAGGTTGGATTTTTTGAAGTTTTTTTAGATGCTTGGTAAACTCCTGATAAAAATCCAGTTTATACTTGAGTCTCTCGGCACTAGCTCCCCCATTCGGAAAATAAACATTTAACAAGACAAATTTTTCAAAATGAAGTTCAATCACCCGCCCCTCCTGTGACAATAAGCTAGTGCCAAAATCTGTTACAATTTTATGTGGTACCAATTTGGAGTAAACCGCAACACCACTATAACCTTTCTTGGGAGTACAACAATGCCAATAAGAGTTATAACCATCGGGGTGAAGTAAATTTTCTGACAAGTGCGAAGAATCGTGGGTCTTGGTTTCTTGAATACCCACTAGGTCGTAGCGCCCGGCTAACATAAAGTCAATAAAACCTTTGCGCTCAGCGGCGCGCACGCCGTTAACATTCCACGATACCAGCGAGAGGGTTTGGGCCATAAAATTTAGTATAACATAGGCTTATGTTAGAACTTTTAAGACTTGGAAATCTTTAAACAAAGTATTTTTAAGAGCTTGGTTATAAATAGCAGCGGCCGGGTGGTAAAGCGGTAATACCGACATCGCGAGCCCTTTAAGGGAACCCGGAATAACTCGACCGTGAAGCTCACCAATCGAACGCAACCTTTCCGACGAATCAAACTTGTCTAAAATATATTTCATCGAGAAGCGTCCCAGGGTGGCAATAATTTCAGGTTCGATAATCTCAATTTGTCGATCCAGAAAAGGTCCGTAAAAAATTATTTCCTCCGGACTAGGGTCGCGATTGGCCGGCGGCCGGTCTTTAACAATATTGGTCACGTACACATCGGACCGTTTTAAACCAATCGAGTTTAAAAGCTCGTCTAAAATCCGTCCCGAGGCGCCACAAAAAGGTTTAGCGGTTAAAGCCTCGTTTTTACCAGGCGCTTCACCCACGAACATAACCCTCGCCTCATGGTTACCCTCACCAATGACCGGATAATATTTATTGGCTTGCCGATACTCATATAAAGGCGAGCTCGTTAAATTTAAAAGCTCATCCTTAATCTCTTTTAAGCCCTGATGTTTTTCGTCTAGAGTCATTTGGTTTTTTCCGATGAAAGTAACTTGGCTTTAGCCTTAGGACCTCCCCGATTGTACCCGCCCACCCCACCGTCGGAACGCACCACCCGGTGGCAGGGAATGCTGGGATTATAATTTTTACTTAAAATTATCCCCACCGCGCGGCAGGCCCGGGGATTCCCCGCCAAACGCGCCACCTCTTGGTAGGTTAGGGTTTGGCCGCGTTTAATATGTTTTACCACTTGATAAACTTGCTGGGTAAAGGTTGGGGTCTGTTTCATAACCTTATCCTAACATTACAAAAACCCCGCTTACAAACAATTTAAGCTTAAATTGTTTGTAAGCGGGGTTTTTAATTTTTTGTTGAGTTAGATCTGAGCTTCAGCGGCGGCATCAACTTCACCTTCCGCAGCACCAGCGTCAGCACCTTCAGTTACGAAAGAACCAGCACCAGCATCACCGGTCACATCAATCACTTCAGCCTCGTTGTCAATTGCATCAACTGGAGTATCGTTCTGACCCATGTACCAGATAACACCAGCAATAATGATAACAATTACAACGATAGCAATGATTACATTTTTGGACATAATTGCTTTAGTTGTTTAGTAATCGACCTTTCCTTGATTGTCAATAATTAAACACTACCATTTCCGTGGTTTATTTTCAACATTTAAGCCCATGTGGATAATTAAACCCCAACTTTAGCCCTCTTGCAACTGACCCCAACTGGGCCCGGTTTCAATATTTACGTCTAGGGGGATCTCCGCGGTTAAAACCCCCTTCATTTCTTTTTCAATAATCACCCGCACCCGATCAACCACAGGCTGTTCGACCTCATAGATCAACTCATCATGAACTTGAAGTAAGAAATGGGCCTGATTAATGAGCCCTGCTTGGCGGAGAGACTCATCAATCCTAATGGTCGCCAGCTTCACAATATCCGCTTCGGTGCCTTGGATCGGAGCGTTAAAAGCGGCCCGCTCCGCTTGAGCCCGCACAAAGGGTAGTTTAGATTTAAGCCCAGGGAAATAACGCCGCCGCCCAAACATGGTCTCAGTGTAACCACTAGTGTAAGCCGCCGCAATCACCGTATCAAAATACTCCCGCACCCCGGCAAATTGCTGGAAATAGTTGTCGTGAAAAGTTTGAGCCTCCTCCCGGGTCGAACCGAGATTGGCCCGCAAAGCATTAACTCCCATACCGTAAATAATCCCAAAGTTAATCACTTTAGCCTGCCGACGCATATCTTTAGTAACTTCTTCGGGGGCTACCCCAAACACCAGAGAGGCCACCGACCGGTGGACATCTTGGCCGGTTTTAAAAATTTCCAGCAGTTGCGAATCTTTGGACAATAAAGCTAACACCCGCAATTCGATTTGCGAGTAGTCTCCGGCCACCCACACATGACCCGGGGTCGCCACAAAACCGCGGCGAATAGCCGCCCCGTAAGCGTCACTGGAAGGTATATTTTGTAAATTGGGGTCAGTGCTAGACATCCGACCAGTGGTGGTACCGGCTTGATTTAACTTGGAGTGGAGGCGGTTTTGCTCATCAACCAACTTAGGAATCGCATCCAAATAGGTGGAGACTAATTTTTGTAGCTCCCGGTATTTAAGAATATCGGTCACAATCGGATGGGCGGCTTGAAGTTTAAGAAGCTCCGACTCCCTGGTCGAGCGGGCCCCACCGGCTGTTTTTTTCAAACCCTTCGTCGATACCATAAGTTTATCAAACAAAATTTCTCCCAATTGGCGCGGTGAGTTTAGATTAAATTCCTGACCGGCCACCGTGAAAATCTGTTGCTCCAACTTTTTAAGTTGACCGTGAAAATCTTTCGACAGTCCGGCTAAATATTTTACATCCACCAAAATACCTCGCTGTTCGGCCTGTTTTAAAATCGGTAGCAGTGGCTCTTCAATTTCTTGATAAACCGCCAGCAAACTTTTTTCTTTTAATTCAGCCATTAAAGCCGGCCAAGCCTCTTCGAGGGTTTTTTTACCGGTATAATTCAGCAGGTCAGCCAGGTCGGGGTTGGTTTGATTGGAATCCAAAATCCACCACGCCACCGCTGCCTGGCGCCACAGCGAGGGGTCCACTTTTACCTCCACTTGATCCTCGGGGGCCACCACTTTCTTATCAGTCAACACCGCCCGGGCTCGAGCCAGCAAAGTTTTAAAGTCCAATTCCTGAAAAGTTTTTTCCACCCCTCCAAAATCTAGTGTATCCCGCCAGTAGTCACCGGCCAGAGTAAACTCAATCGGGGCATCACGCCTGATAGTGGCCAAGGTTTTGGAAAAAAGGGCTTCCTCTTCACCTTCCTTCAACAAGCTAATAATCCGCGGTTTAATACCGGCGTCCAAAAACTTTTGCTCCCCACCTTTCTTCTGACCCAAGGTTTTATAAATTTTTTCAATCGAACCAAATTCTTGAATCAAAGTGGTAGCGGTTTTCTCTCCAATGCCCGAGATACCAATAATATTGTCAGACGGGTCGCCCCGTAAACCCTTAAAGTCGGTTAAATATTCCGGCGCAAAGCCAAAGCGGGCGCGAACACTCTCTTCGTCATACAAAATAGTATCGTTTAAACCCCGCTTTAGAGTGTAAACCAACACCTGGTCCCCGGTTACCAACTGCATAGTGTCCATATCCCCTGAGGCGATCACCACCTGCAAATCTTTTTTAGCTTTAGTTTGCTCAACGATAGTGCCGATAATGTCGTCCGCTTCAAAACCCACCGCATCGTAAATAGGAATCCCAAAAGCGGTAAAAATATCGCGTGAGCGATTCATCTGAGCCACCAAGGCCTCATCCGCCTTGGCTCGGCCAGCTTTATAGTTATCGTAAACTTTCTTCCTAAAGGTAGGTTCAGCCAAATCGTAACAAGCGGCCATATAGTCGGGCTTTAACTCTTGGATTATTTTTAAAAGCATGGAAGCCAAGCCATATAAGCCACCGGTCGGCTCACCCGCGGCCGACACAAAATCGGGCAAGGCATGATAGGCCCGATGCAAAATAGCGTGAGCATCAAATAAAACCAGTTTCTGACTGTATTTTTTAGTGGCCATAACTAATACTTCTAGTGGTGTCGTCAATAAATTTAAAATCAATATTCACCAGTTCCGCCGGTAAAACATCCGCCACTCGCTCCGGCCACTCGATAACTATTAAATGGCCAGGCTCGGATAACAAATCGGCGAAACCTAGTTGGACCAGCTCTTCCACTCGCTCCAGCCGATAGGCATCAATATGGATCAGGCGCTTAAATTTTGACCCGAGTGGCAAATCATAAATTTTTTCAATCACAAAAGTCGGACTAATAACCGTCTCGATAATTCCGAGCGCCTCGGCCAACCCTTGCGTAAACGCAGTTTTACCCGCCCCCAAGTCACCCCGCAGGGCCACCACCGTGGCCCGGTCAACTCCGGGAGATAGCTCATTTATAAAATCAGCCGCCAGTTGCTTGGTTTCCGCTAGACTTTTCGTGATCGTTTCCATAACCAAAATTGTAGCACAAGGACTCCCTTTGCCCACGCTGACCTCTGGTAACAAAAAAGCGCGCAAGGGTCTAAAGACTCTTGCGCGCTATCCACAGAACAATTTATCGCTGGGGGCCTCGGACCACGCGGTCCGAGGATGACTTCCGTGGCCCTGGCGGGGGTGGCGTGTGCTGCTTCGGCAGGGCCGGCAGGTGCGCCGCGTCGGCCGAGCGAGACGGGGCTCGCTCCACACTCCGGCTGGGCGCCGGGGTGGTGCGCCGGCTCACACTGGGCGTAGACACCGAGCGCGACCGCGTCTCGACATGCGGGCGCGTCGTCGGCCCGATTGGACGCGGACGACTGGGCCGCTCGATCACAATGGGTTGTGACTCGAGCTGGCGGTTTTCCACCCGCACGTCGTGGCGAAATTCCGCCCACTCTCTCGCTTCACGCGAGATAGTTTGAAGCTGACGCGTTTGTTCCCGCGCAGCCCGCTCGGCCGCGCGATCCTCGTCCCGCCGACGTTGCTCGTCCAGCCGCGCCCAGTCCATCGCTCGGTCGTGGGCTTGATCACGCTCATAGGCATCTTGCCGACGCAGCATGACCTGATCGCGGGGATCCTCATAAACCACAACAGTATTCCCCGGTTGGACATACTGTCCATTCCGGTAGTGGTACGTCATACCACTACCTGTCGAGGCACACCCACCACTAACCAACACCGCGAGCACCAACATCAATCCAACGAACTTACTCATGTTAAAGTCCTCCCAGTTGAGGCCTAAGATAGGCCATATTTAGTTACTCTAGGTTTATTATATCACAATCAACAGCAATTTGTCAAGGCCTACCAGGTCGCCCTCTTTTAGCTCAAACCTTCTCATAATCAGCTCAATTCTACGGTCAAGGTGTCACCTTGACCGTAGAATTGAGCTCTTCGCACTTACCTATCCGGCCAGTCGTACAAGATAGGTAGGTTTTATAAACCAGTCCGTCCGTCGATCCCTGGGGCAAAGCCCCGCGGTACTCGCGGACGGCAACGGGGCTGGTTTTTTGCCTGCCCGCCATCGCTTCGCTCAGGCGCTAGCAGGCGGGGAAGAAGAAACGGCTCCGCCGTTCCATATCACTTTGCCTCCCATCCCCGCCACAAAGTGGACGGGGTATTCTCGGCACCCAATAAAAATTTATTAAAAAATGTTTTGAAAGTTTAAACAACCCCGACGCAAACCTTCTAACTTAACGGTTTTTCACAATTTAAAGTCTTATGACTTTTTTCATCCACAGCGTCAATGTTGCTTGCCTAAAATTCGAGTGCTAGGAATAAACTTAGTAATACCGCTCGACTGTGAAATTGTGTTTACGCCGACAAGCAAGTACAATAGATAGTAATGTCGCCTACTTTCAATGAAGAAAAGCAAGAAAAACGCTTAGAAGAATTACATTTGAAAGAAGCCGAGGAACTAGCTCAGGTATTGTCGCAGCGTTACTCTCTGCCCTACATCGATCTTTCAAAAACATCAATAAATACCGATGCTCTTAAATTAATTCCCGAGGTAGTGGCTAGGGAGGCCGGGGTCGCCACTTTCAAGGTGATTGGTAAAAAGGTTTTTATCGCCGTCATCTCGCCCAACAACGATAAACTTAAAAGCATTCTGGAAGACTTGAAGCAAAAAAACTACCAACTAACCGTTTACCTCACTTCCACCAATAGCTTAGACCGAGCTTACGAGCGTTATGCCGAAGTGTCTGACACCAAAAAAACTGAGGCCGGAATGATTGATATTTCCAATGACAATATCACCGCCTTCCTGGAAGAATTTAAGGAGTTAGACGATATCACCAAGGCTATTGGTGATGAAGGGGTGCGCGTCGTGCGCGAAGGCGGGATTTCCACCATCCTGGAAATTATTCTTTCCGGCGCTCTGGCTATCGACGCTTCAGACATTCATATCGAACCGGAAGAAGAAGGTATTCGCTTGCGTTACCGCATTGACGGCGTCCTGCAAGACGCGGCCTCCTTTAACCCACTGATTTATCGGCCGATTCTATCGCGGATTAAGTTGGTCTCGGGTTTAAAGCTTAATGTTAAGCAGTCGGCCCAAGATGGACGGTTTTCCATTGGGGCGGGTGATGAAACCAACATCGAAATTCGAACTTCCATCATTCCCGGCGCCTATGGCGAATCCATTGTGATGAGAGTTTTGAATCCGAAAAACATTCAAACCACCTTTAATCACCTCGGGATTCCCGACGACCTCCTAGAAATCTTTAAACGCGAAATTCACAAGCCTAATGGTTTGGTGCTACTAACCGGACCTACCGGCTCCGGCAAAACCACGACGCTTTACTCTTTTCTGCGTGAAGTTAATGATCCAGAATCTAAAATCATCACGATTGAGGACCCGATTGAGTATCACTTGAAAGGAATCAACCAAACTCAAGTAAATCGAGACAAGGGCTACACCTTTTTATCCGGCTTGCGTAGTGCTTTGCGCCAAGATCCGGATATTATAATGGTGGGCGAAATCCGCGACTCGGAAACCGCCAAGATTGCCATCAACTCCGCCTTAACCGGCCACTTGGTTTTCTCCACTCTACACACCAATAATGCAGCCGGCACCATTCCCCGTCTGATCGACTTGGGGGTAAACAGTAAGATTATTAGTTCGGCCCTCACTCTCTCCATCGCTCAGCGCCTAGTTCGTCGCTTGTGTCCAACGTGTAAAATTGAAATTCCTCTGAGCGATAGCGAAGAGAAGCTTATTAACGAAGTGGTGGCCGGGATTAAAAAGAAAAAACCCGACTTTACGCCGGCTCAAACTACTAAAATGTGGTCCCCGGGTAAATGCCGAGAGTGTAATAATACCGGCTACAAAGGCCGCCAAGGGATTTACGAAGCCATTGTGATGGATGAAGCTATTGCCGAGGTTTGCGCCCAAAATCCGAATGAGCGCGATATTTGGCTCGCCGCCTTACCACAAAGCATCCTCGATATGCGTGAAGACGGAATTATGAAAGTTTTGGCCGGGCTGACTTCCCTACGTGAACTTAGTCGAGTTATCGACTTATACGAAAAAACGGTTTAACCGAAGTTCCTTGTCATCAAGAATATAAACCTCCAAGTAATCTCTTTACTTGTGCAAATAAAGTTAGGTAAATTGGCCAGGATGGTTCCAGACATACTTGCTATAAAGCGAGCCACCAAAACGTCCTTTTCAACAAACCCGTTAAGCTGTAAACAGCCTAAATTGCTTGGAGGTTTATGTTCTTGATTCTTTCAAAGTAGATTTTTGAGTGAAAAGTAGCCTTTCTGCCTCCCGCGTCGCCCTTTTTACTAAAAATGCTATTATAGGCAAAGGCCGATAAATAGTAAAGGGGTGGCTTGGTTTTCTATCACCCAACTCAACTTTTCAGAATGTTAGCATAAAGTTTTATATATGTCAAGTAGCTCACCCATCATCCCCCCTCTCGGGAGTAGTGATTTAAAATCAGATACTTTTTTAGATAAATCCCTCCGCCCAGAAACCTGGAGTGAATATATTGGTCAACAAAACATTAAAGATAATCTCCGTATCCTGTTGGAAGCTGCTAGGCGGCGTAAGCACCCGCCCGAGCACCTCCTGTTTTATGGTCCACCCGGTTTAGGCAAAACCACTCTGGCCTACCTAATTGCCAAAGAGCTTGGCGTCCAAATTAAATCCACCTCCGGGCCGGCTATAGAAAAGGTCGGCGACCTAGCTTCCATCCTCACCAACTTAGAAGCCGGCGATATTATATTTATCGATGAGATTCACCGGTTAAATAAAATGATTGAGGAAGTTTTATACCCAGCCATGGAACAGGGCAGTCTAAATATCATTATCGGCAAGGGTCCTGGTGCTCGGGTAATCCAACTAGACCTACCGCCCTTTACCCTCGTCGCCGCTACCACGCGAATTGCCCTCTTATCGGCTCCTCTCCGCTCCCGCTTTTCCGGCGGGGTACATCGTCTAGAATTTTATTCCGACCAGGAAATCAGCACTATTATTGAGCGATCCGCCAGAATTTTAGGGATTAATATTGAAAACGAAGCGGTCGGTGAAATCGCCAAACGGAGCCGCTTTACCCCCCGGATTGCTAACCACTTGGTTAAAAGGGCCCGTGACTACGCCGAGGTTGAGGAACTACCGCTCTCAGTGGAAACTATTGCCAAGGCCCTCGATCTTTTAGGTATCGACCAGTTGGGCTTATCCGGAGCTGATCGCTCGGTCTTGGAAGTTTTAGCTCATAAATTTAACGGTGGTCCGGTCGGCTTAAACACTTTGGCCACCGCCCTCTCAGAAGAAGAAGCTACGGTAGAAGACGTGTATGAACCCTTTTTAATCCAGTGCGGTTTGATAGAAAGAACTCCGCGCGGTCGCATTTTAACCAATCGGGGTTATGGACACTTGAATTTAAAACCTCCCGAACATATCTAGTCAGCCTAATCCATTTAACACTTTTCTTTTTAATTTCTTACACCAAACTATGTCCGGACATAATAAGTGGTCTAAAATAAAAAATAAAAAAGCCGTCGAGGACGCCAAAAAAAGCAAGTTATTTTCTATGTACAGCAAAACCATCACTATTGAATCAAAAAAAGCTGGGGGTGACATTAACTCACCCGGTCTGCGGGCAGCCGTTGAACGAGCCCGGGCGGTCAATATGCCAGCTGACAATATTAACCGGGCCGTCGAGAAAGGGCGCCCGGGTAATAACTCCAATTTGGAAGAGGTGCTTTATGAAGCTTTCGCTCCCGGTGGTGTGGCGATGATTATTGAAGGCATCACCGATAACAAAAACCGGACCACCCCAGAAATAAAACACTTATTATCTCTCCACCAGGCAAGTTTAGGTGGCACCAACTCTGCCTTGTGGGCTTTTACTAAAACTGATCAGGGTTGGCAAGCCGGCAGTCTGATGCCGGTGGTTGAGTCGGTAAAAAACAGTGTTCAGTCTTTAATTGAAGACTTAGAAAGCCATGACGATGTCAACCGTATTTTTATTAATGCCGAGTTAAACTAAATTATGCTCATTTTAGGGATTGACCCGGGTTATGATCGTTTGGGCCTGGCGGTAATACAGAAACTCCCTCACCAAAAAGAAACTTTGTTGGAGAGTTGTTGTATTACCAGTGCCAAGCAGGATGAATTTTCTCGCCGGCTGGCCACCTTGGGAGAGCCGATTGTTTCTATTTTAAACCGACTACCTATTGACGGCATTGCAATTGAAAATTTGTTTGTCACCAAAAATCAAAAAACCGCCACCCGAGTGGCTGAGGTTCGGGGAATGATTTTATACCTCGCTGGTAGCAAAAAAATTCCCGTGATTGAATTTACACCACCCGCTATTAAACTGGCGGTCACCGGCTTTGGTCGGGCTGATAAAAAACAAGTGACCGCGATGGCCCAAAAATTACTGGCCATCCCGCCGGAAACCAAGCGACTTGATGATGAATTTGACGCTATGGTCATAGCCCTCGCGGGCCTGGCCCACGCCAGTACTTGGCTTAAATAATATTTATCCAATTCTATCCCTTTACTCCAGACTCAGAAGCGTAGTCGCCTGACCGAGAGCGTCGAGTCTGGAGTAAAGGGATACACTCTTAATTATCCACAGTGGGGCCATTAAAAATTTGCCAAGTCACATCTCTTTTGTTACAACATTTAAAATCTTCGACTTGATTTAAAGTCGCCTGAGTTTTAATAAATTAATTGCATAGCCAGTCAATATAATATATGGATGACGAGAATAACTTAAACAACAGCGACGAACTACCAATTCTTGACGAAGACTTGTTGGATTCGGAACTAACAGAAGATGAGTTAGATGAACTCTACGATGATGATGACGAGGATGAAGCTTCTTATGAAGCTGACTACGACAACTACGACGAGTAAGAAAAAAACCGGCGCTAGGGCCGGTTTTTTTCTTACTCGTCTCTTTTAACGGCCAGTTTAATAAACTTCTTTTTTCCTACCCGAATAACTTGATCTGAACTGGCGACAGCTGTCAGAGTACTAACCTTAGAATCCGGCAAAACGGTAATACCACCCCCGTCCACTAAGCGCTTATATTCAGCCTTCGACTCCACTAGCCCAGCTTTGATTAAAACATCGCGCAACATATCTCCGGCTGTGAAGTAAAAAACTTCAACCCGTTCCGGCACCTCCGACGTTTGAAATTTGGCAATAAAGTCGGCCTCGGCCGCCTCCACTTGGTCGTCCCCGGCAAAAATCGAGACGATCTCGCGCGCCAACCTCATTTTAGCATCACGTGGATGCTCGGAGAGAATAGTCTCCACCTCAGCCGCCGGCACTCTGGTACAAATTTCAAAAGCTAGGGGCATCAAGGTATCTGGCCAACTCATTATTTTACCGTACATTAGGGCTGGTTCATCTGATAGTGTCACCATATTCCCCTCGCTTTTACCCATTTTCTTCCCGGTCGGATCCACTAAAAGTTTGGTCGTCAGCACAAATTTTTCCTGCCCTCGCCGCTTCATCATGGTCCGACCGGTTAACATATTAAAAGTTTGGTCGCTGCCGCCAATTTCAGCGTTAATATCCATCTGCACCGAATCATAACCCTGCATTAATGGGTAAAGAAACTCGTGTAAATAAATAGGTTCATCTCGCTTGAGGCGCTCCTGGAACATATCTCTTTCAATCATTTGGGAAACGGTAAATTCCGACGCTATTTCCACCACCTCTTCAAAATTAAGTCGTCCCAACCACTCTTTATTAAAAACAAACTTAATTTGGCTTAAGTCTAAAATTTTAGCGATTTGACTTTGGTAGGACTGGTAGTTGGCTTTTACCTCTTCCGCCGAGAGTTTCCGCCGAGCCGATGTTTTATCGGTCGGGTCGCCAATCATAGCGGTAAAATCGCCTATTAAGATGGTGATTTGATGTCCGGCCACTTGCAAGTCGCGCAATTTAAGTAAAATAGAGCCGTGACCAATGTGAATATGTGGCCCAGTCGGATCAAGACCTAGAAAAACCTTTAACTGGCCTCCACTTTGTAAGAATTCATCAAGCTCACCCGTTGAAGGGTAAATTCGCTCCAAACCGCGTTCCCATAAATTATCCGAAAAAACCGGCTGACTTGTAGACATAATATACCAAATGTACCACGGCTTACGCTTTTTTTCTAGATATGCTAGCATTAGCCACATGAAAAGATGGAGGGCTTTTATTAAAATCTGGGGCCTAAAAATAGTTATCGTGATAGCTGGCCTTGGCCTTTTTTTGGGTAGTGCTGGTATTTTATGGGCCCTAACTTTACAAATTCCCGATTTTAACTCTTATTTCGACCAAAGAATAATTGCCGAATCGACCAAACTTTATGACCGAACCGGCAAAATCCTCCTTTATAACGCTCATAGCGACATCCGACGGACCATTGTACCTTTGGACCAAATGTCCGACCATGTTAAAAAAGCCACTATTGCTATTGAGGATGTGGATTTTTACAACCACCGCGGTATTAAACCGACCGCCATTTTAAGAGCTTTTTGGGTTAATGTGAGTAGTGGCCGAGTAGAACAAGGTGGATCCACCTTAACTCAGCAGGTAATAAAAAATACTTTGCTAACTAAAGATAAAAGTATTGCCCGCAAAGTTAAGGAAGCCATTTTATCTATAAAATTGGAAAGTGAGTTACCTAAGGACGAAATTTTAGAGCTCTACTTAAATGAGGTACCCTATGGGGGTAATCTCTACGGTATTGAAGAAGCTTCTAAAGCTTATTTCGGCAAAGAGTCTAAAAACTTAAGTCTGGCTGAAGCGGCTTACTTAGCCTCTCTCCCCCAAGCTCCGTCTTATTTATCTCCTTATGGTAGCCACCAAGACAAACTGGAAGAAAGAAAAAATTTAGTTTTGTCCCGCTTGAAAAGTTTAGACTGGATAACCGATGAAGAATATCAGCAAGCCAAAGCCGAAGAAGTTTTGTTTGCCAAACCGGATAAAAACAGTATCAAGGCTCCCCACTTTGTGTTCTTTGTCTTGGAATACCTAGAAGATAAATATGGACAAGACACAGTTAAAAATGGCGGTTTTCGGGTAATCACTAGTCTAGATTGGGAACTACAACAAAAAGCAGAGGAAATTGTTTATCAGTACGGCACTCAGAATGCCGCCAACTACCAAGCTCGGAATGCCGGCTTGGTGGCCTTGGACCCGCAAACTGGCCAAATTTTGGCGATGGTAGGATCAATTGATTATTTTGATTTGGAAAATGAGGGCAACTTTAATGTCACAACCGCCAGACGCCAACCAGGCTCAGCCTTTAAACCCTTTGTGTATGCCACCGCTTTTAATGAAGGCTACACCGCTGACACGATTGTTTTTGATCTAAAGACTGAATTCAACGCCAGCTGTAGCCCCGAACATATTCCACTGTCCTCTGGTATTACTTGTTACTCACCTACCAACTACGACGGCAGTACCGTTGGCCCTATTAGTCTTAAAAATGCCCTAGCCCAATCGAGAAATATTCCGGCGGTTAAAGTGTTGTATTTGGCCGGCCTAAAGGATTCTTTTGACACCGCTCGAAAACTTGGTATTTCCACTTTACGAGATTACCGTCAGTATGGACTCACTTTAGTCTTAGGTGGTGGTGAAGTCACTCTCTTGGATATGACTAGTGCTTACGGTGTTTTTGCTAATGATGGGGCTCGTCAGCCCTACTCCTTCATTATGGAAATTAATGACCGCAATAAAAAAACTTTAGAAAAGTACAATAGTCAGAGTACCCAGGTTTTACCTCCAAATACTGCTCGCCTAATTTCTAATATCTTGTCGGACAACTCCGCGCGGGCGCCGATTTTTGGCACCAATTCTCAACTTAATATTCCCGGCTATCAAGTAGCTGTCAAAACCGGTACCACTAACGATTATAAAGATGCTTGGATTGTTGGTTATACTCCTAGTTTAGTGGTAGGAGCCTGGGTTGGTAATAATGATAATACCCCTATGGATAAACGAATTGCCGGGGTAATTGTCGCCCCTATTTGGAATACTTTTATGAAAGATTATTTGAAAAACAAATCAGTTCAGTATTTCATACCACCAGAACCAGCTCCTAGTGATGTTAAACCTATTCTAAGGGGTATTTGGTCTGGTTTGGCAGGTGGAGAATTGGCTGACGAAGGGGTTCATTCTATCTTGCACTGGGTTAATAAAAATAATCCCCAAGGACCAGTTCCAATTAACCCAGCTAGCGACCCTCAATACTACAACTGGGAAGCCCCAGTTCAGGCCTGGGCGGCCGCTACTGGTAACAACTTTTTACTTACCCCTGGTATTTTACCCAGTGGTCTAAACGAACCTACTAAAGAAGAATTCGGCTCTGATCGAGTGGAAATAAGATCCCTTAGAAATTCCTACAAGCCTGATGATAATATTACCGTGTCTTTAGACGAGACAAGGGCAGTAATAAAAGCTGAATTTTTCTTAAATGACAGGCTCTTAGGTACCGTCACTAGAACCCCGTTTCGCTTTTCTTTTGTACCAGAAGAATCAGCTGACTTAAGCTCAATAAATACTATTATAGTGATTGTTTATGACTCTAAAGGTAATAAACAGCAACTAGAAGAAACTTTTAGACTAAACGACTAACTTCTTGCCTAGCTAATACGAGTAATTACAAAACCATCTGGGTGGTTTTTAATAACTTTTAAAATAACTATTTGTCTTAAAAAAACTTCGGATTTAACTACTGGTGGCACATTTAAAATTATTTCAGATCCTCTAATCAAAACTTGAGAATTTTCAATCTTTAAACCTGTTAAATCCTTAATTACCTCCACCACCACTTTTTTTTGTCTTTCACCTTCTCCCCCTAGGCGATTATATTTATCTAATAAATTTTTTATCAGGTCCATTATTTTAACGATTAACCGGCATAATTATATAAGAAAAACTTTTATTTTCTGTGCCTTGAATTAAAAGTGGACGATTAGGTTCCGTCATTCCAATTAATAAATTTAAGGCCGGAATAGATTGAAATGACTCTAAAATATAACGAGCATTATAGTGAGCGGAAAAATCATTACCCTCTATTTTAGCTTTAATTGTAGCCGTACTTTCACCAATATCCGAACTGGCTGAATAAATTATAATCTGTTCTTTAGCGGCATCTACATCTAGTTTAATTTGATTAAATTTACCGGAAAAAATATTGGCCATTTTTAAAACTTGTCCCAAATCATCTTTACTTAAAGTGATAGTGGAAGTAGAAGTTTTGGGCATTATTTGCCGATAATCCGGATAAATACCATCAATCAATCTTGAGGTTAAATGAATTCCAACACTAGTAATAGATAATTGGTTACTGTCCGAACATAATTCTAATTCACCCTCTTCCCCTTCAAATACTTTTATAATCTCAGCGGCATTTTTTAAAGGAATAATCAGTCGGAAATCAACATCCTTATTTTGATTTGAAATTGTTAACTTTTTTTCTGCCAATCTAAAGGAATCAGTAGCCACAAAAATTAATTCATTATTATTCTGGTAGATATAAACACTGGAAATTTCAGGTTTAATATCAGATACCGCCGCAGCATAAATAACAGATTTAAGTCCATAAACTAAATCGGTATTTTTTAACTTAAGTTTATTAGTGGTTGATATTTTAGGAATCAGTGGAAAATCTTCATATTCTTCACTCTTTATAACCGTGTTATAAGTACTCGTTTTAATTAGTAAATTATTATTCTGTAACTCAACAGTTATTTTATCTTCATCTTTTAAATTAGTTAGAAAATTACTTAGAGTAGTGGGATTACAAGAAGTCATTCCTTCTTCTAAAACCTTAGCCGGCAACTCCACTTCTAGACCAATTTCTAAGTTAGTCGACTTAATTACTAAGTTATTCTTTTTAACCTCTAAAATAAGGTTCTTTAAAACCGGTAAAGATAAATTATGAGAAGTAGCTCTTTCGGCGATTAGGACAGCTTTCTGAAGTTTTTGTTTAGAGCATTCTATTTTCATATTTTAAAAAAGTAGAGCTATTAAGGTTGTGGATAGGTGGATAAGTTACTTTAAGGTTGATAATTAAGGAAAATTTTATAACTTAAATTGTTTAATTTGGGGATAAAGCATTGGATGAGTTGGGATTAACTTTTTCATTTTTTATTATTAGACATTAATCCCAACTTTAATCTTCTTTTACTTCTGACTTATACCCAAGTTAATCCACATAATTTATTGTTTAATTATTACTATATAGTTGTGATCTAATTTGTTCTATTTCTTGACCAAGTAAAGAGTCGGTTTTAGAGTCTTTTTTAATCTTCTCGTAGGCGTGAATAACTGTAGTATGATCTCGACCACCTAATTTTTGACCAATATAAGGGTAGGAGGTGTTAAAGTCTTCTCGCAAAATATACATAATTATTTGACGCGGTTTTACTACCTCCTTTCGCCTAGTTTTCTCATAGAGAGTTTTTTCATCCACACTGTAAAAATTAGCAATAGTTTTTATCACATCCTTATAAGAGATAGACTTTTTGGGCTTTATATTGCTTTTTAAGAGATGTTTAACCTCAGCTAAGCTTATTTCCTTCTTCTTAGCTTGAGCTTGGACAATAATTGATTTTAAAGTGCCTTCCAACTCTCTAATACTATCTTGAACCACTGAGGCTATATACTCTAAAACCTCGTCCGAGACTGGGGTGTTCAGGAAATTAGCCTTATTTTTTAAAATTGCTAAGCGGGACTCGTAGTCCGGTTTACTTATATCCACTATCATTCCCCCTTCAAACCGAGACCGTAGTCGATCTTCTAAATGTTCTATATATTTAGGTGGTTGATCGGAGGAAAAAATAATTTGCTTGTTATTCTCATAAAAATGATTAAAGAGATGAAACAATTCTTCCTGAGTTTTCTCTTTATTAGAGAAGAACTGAATATCATCCATAATAATCAGATCATATTTGCGATATTTTTCCTTAAACAGGTTTACTTTGTTGTTTAAAATAGAATTAACACAATCAATAGTGAAATTTTCCGAAGTGGTGTAAAAAACCCTCTTATTAGTGTTTAAACGGCTAATTTGGTTGCCAACTGCTTGTAAAAGATGGGTTTTTCCCACTCCAGTAACCCCGTAAATATATAGCGGGTTGTAATTCATCCCTGGGTTTTTAATTACCGCCTGGGAAGCGGCGTAAGCCACCTCGTTAAAAGAGCCCACCACGAAAGATTCAAAGGTGTATTTAGGGTTTAAATTACTATCCTGATTGATGTAGAGCTCATTTAGCCCTAAATCCGAAGAACTATGACTAGGAGCCTGGGTGGGAGCGGGATCGAGGGGTGGTTTGTCATCCCTTTTTACTATTATATATTCTAAACTTCTAACATTAGGCTCTATTTCCCTTAGGGCTTTTAAAATAAACTTGTGATATTTAGCTTTTAACCAGTCTTTAACGAAGGTGTTGGGAGTACTTAAAAAAACCATCCCGTCGTCTAATTTATAAATGTAAGTGTTTTTAAACCAAGTGCCGAAGTTAGCTTTGGAAATATTTAACTCAATCTGAGCTAAGGCATTTTCCCAAAGTTGTTTATTTTCGACCATAAGATAAGAATGAAAAAGGGTTAAGAAAAGTGGAGATAATTTTTCTAATTATAGGAGGATAAGCTATTATAACAAACCCTGTCTAATTGTTGATAACCGGTGGATTAGTTGAGGATAGTCATTATTTCATATTTGAGGCCTCGGGGACAGTTGCCAAGGCTATTTTTTTAATGTAGACTAGCCTTCATGTCACAAACCTATCAACCCAACAAGCGCAAAAGAGCCACTACTCATGGTTTTTTGGTTCGGAGTCAGTCGGCCTCAGGCCGGAAGGTTTTACTGCGTCGTAGGCGTAAAGGACGGGCCAAATTAAGCGTTTAAATATGCTTGATAGACCTTCTCGGGTCACTAAAGACGAAATTGGTACGATTTTAAAGCAGGGACGTACTTACCACTCCCCTAAAGTCTCCTTTAGGGTTTTTTACAAACCTAATACTAGTACGGCTTTTGGGGTGGTAGTATCTAAAAAGGTGGCGGTCCAAGCTGTAGTTCGTAATAAAATAAAGCGGCGGGTTAAAAGTATTCTAAGAAAAAATTTAGCTCAAACCAAAAGTGGCTATAAATCCTTATTTTTTATTAAAAAAGAGGGAGTGGAAGCTAGGTTTAAGGATTTAGAGGCAGATATTGTATACTTACTAGAAGCGGCGCGGATTTTAAAAAAATAATTAAATACTCCTTAAACAATGATTGGTTTTTTTAATATAATTTTGTTTCAACCTTTGTACAATGCTTTGGTCTGGTTGAGTGGGGTGATGCCGGGCCACAGTATTGCCCTCGCGATTATTGCTTTAACGGTCATTATTAAAACTTTACTTACTCCTTTGTATCATAAGTCTTCTAAGACCCAACGCAAACTTAAAGAAATAGAACCGGAGCTCTCGAAGCTTAAAGAACAACATAAAGACGACAAACAACTGCAAGCTCAAAAAATGATGGAACTGTACCGTGAACATGGTATTAATCCCCTGACCGGCTTTATGGTCCTTCTAATTCAACTGCCGATTATTTTAGCTTTGTTTTATGTTTTTTCTAAGGGTTTTGAGCTTAATTTGGATATTTTATACCCCTTTGTGTCGAGTCCAGAGGTGGTAGATCGAACAGTTTTTGGTTGGATTCTCTTAACGGAAAAAAGTTACTGGTTGGCTTTACTTGTTGGCTTGACTCAGTATGTGCAAATTCGCCTAACTTTGCCCCCCTTACCCCAGCGATTGCCTAAGTCCGATACCCCCTCTTTTAAAGAAGATTTAGCGCGCAGTATGAATATGCAAATGCGCTACGTGATGCCGGTTATTATTACGGTGATTGCCTCCCAGTTCCCTTCAGCGATCGCTTTATACTGGCTCACTGGTAACCTTTTTGCTATTGGTCACGAGTTAATTGTGAGGAGTAAGGCGAAGAAACTAGTAGTTTAATTCACTAACCCACAAAGACATATCTTTCTTATTTTGAAGGACAATGTACCGTCCATCTTCGACTAGTTTAATTTTGTTAGTATCAAAATTTTCCGGCAAAGTGGTAACGACTAGAAAATCGTTTGAGTTATTTATTCCCACTACTACAATATCGTCACTAAAAGATATAATCCCTTTGTACCAATCGTCTGGGTATTCACCAAAAGGGATGTGACGTGGAGCTCCACAATAAATGTTTAAAGAATCTTCAGTCCAGACACATTTGTCGGCGAATGTTAAGAAAGGTAAGGGGGTAGAGTTTTTAGTTGCTGTGTCGTAAAGATTAAGACTAAGGCTTTGATTGGTAGATAATGAGTAAAGTATTTTATTACCATCAGGGCTAGGAAGAATACTTAGACCATTAGAACTATTTGATAATAATATTTTTTCTAAACTTGGATTATTAGCAGTCTTTAGATATAAGTATCCAGGATAACTTTTTGTAGGCTTGGTAGATAAAAATACTTTATTTTGACTTTGATCTACAAAGGTAGACCAATTAGAAGTTGGAGAAGTAAAGACTTCTTTCTTGTTTTCAAGATTAATGTTTGATAAATATAAATAATATAAGGAGTTAACTTTCTCAGTAGTTAAAATATTTTTACCCATTGTTTCAATTTCTTCGATATAAGAAGGCAAATTTTTAGGTTTTATGCCTGACAGAATGGATGATTCATTACTTAAGTTAGATATAGGAATATCAAAATATTGGTAATTTATCTTTGTGTTATTATTGGATCCCGCAAAAATTCTAAGGAAATCATCCCCGTTTAAAGCTGTTAGGGAATGGGGAGATGTAATGGTGGTGTTGGTTAGTCGGCTTTTAATTTTATTAATAATATCCCAGGAAATAATGTTGCCGTTCTTTAGGTCACTATAAACTATATAATATTGATCTACTCCTAAATTTACCAAATCAAAATCAGCCACCAAATCATTCACTTTATATATCCCCTTTTCAGAATCATCATCTTTATCTAATAGACCAGGGTTTTGATTATTATTCTGGGCTTCATTTCCGTCATCTAAAGGAAAAAAACTGGAAAGTTTATTTATTACCGACGAGGTTTCTAGGTTGTTGGTTGGCTTAAAGAGTAGAAGTAAAACAACTACTCCAACTATTATTACTAGAATAATCCCAATGAGTATTGTTTTTTTATTTAACATAAAATTAAGTTATTTATTAGCGAGCATCACAATGAACATGTCGATTTTCTACTAAAACATAAGTAAAGCCAGCTTGTCGACAGTAGTCAGCAATTATATTTAGATTTGAACTAGTTACATTTCCTCCGGTTGGCTGAATATCAACAGCCCTACCTTCATAATGTTCACTGCCGGCACTATGTCCAACACCCTCAGTGTGTGCCGCGGTAATTTGGGTGCTTAAATTGTGGTCGGAGTTTAGGTTTTGTTGAACCCAAACAGTTGCTTCGGCCACATCTCTATGAACACGATCAGTTCTGCCGGGGCCATTAATCCCACTATAACCATTAGCCACTGTAGCCCCGGCTTCATTCAAGGAAACACACTCGGTGTTAGAGGCTTCATGACAATCACTTTGGGCTGGAACTGAACCACTTAATACGGCCCCGGGGCCGGCATTACCATTTCCTGTACCTGGATTTTGTGAATCTGGTCGAGTTGTGCCCGAGGTGCCAGTTGGGGCCGAAGGGCCGGAATTCATAGATTGTCCCACTCGGTCTAGACTAAAATTAATATTAACCAAATCAGGGTTAATGGTGTAGAGGATCAACCAAGAAGTTAGAGCGAGAACTAGTCCCCCGACGGCGGCGTAAACCCGCCGCTGACCGGTGGTTTTGGTAGCGACTGCGGCGCCAAAAATGTACTCCAACCCCCCCACCACAATCATTAAGACCGATATTAAGACGACTAGGCCCAAAAAGACATCAAAGGCTCTTTTGGCATAATCGGAAAAATCAATCTGGGTTTCACCAGACAAACCGACCGCTGTCGGCTCTAACAGAGTATAGTTTTGGGCCCAAGACATTGTTGGTATTAAAAATAGCCCCACCAGTATGAGGATGGTGGTGAAAGTTATAACCCTGGTTAGTAAAAGTTGTACCCGCATAGTTTATAGGCCAAAGAAACTCTTATCTAATATAATTTTAAAAGATTTAGAAGCTCGTCTTAAGTTATTATTTAAGCTTGATACGAAGATTTCGACATTAGCCTCTCCTTGATCTGCCTTTTTTTGGGTGGTATTTAGGACTCGTGGGGTCTCGACATTAGTGACAATTGGTTCGCTGTTTATCCGCCAGGTGTAGGTTAAGTAATTACTGGCTACTTCACTCTTGGTAAAATAGTAAGGCTCGACGATAAACGACTCTTCCTCAGCTTTTGATTGGTAGGTCTCGGCAATAGCTTCACTCGCTACTACCCCAGCCAGAGGTTTTAAAGGGTAGATGATGATCTCCGGCACTGTGACCGGAACAGTTATTTTGCGGTAGGCTGTTGCGTCGGAGGTAGGAGAGGTAACGGTTATTTCGATGACAGGGGCGTCGCTAGAGGCGGAGGGAGCAGTTATTTCAATATAGTCTTTACCTCGGCCTGATTGTTGGACTAGATTACGATAATTATGACGCCAAGTAAAAGTGAGTTGGCTAGAAGGGATCAATCGTCCACTGGTGGTAGTTAATTGAGGGATAGCCGTGAGGCGGACGCGGCTACCTTCGGTTACTAAAGGAGCTCCTGGGTAAAAAGGGGGTACATAGGTGTCGGCTTCCCATAAAATGTCGACCTCGGCCGGAATAAAGATTAGTTGTTTGGCGATGGCCCGTCCTTCTTTGGTTTTCACCGCCACGGTAATAACCGTGATTTCACCAAGTTTACCGGTGGTAAACTTAAAGCTTTTCTCGCCGATCCCCCGTTGCTGTTCTTTATTATTTAAAGCCCAAGCGATGGTGCTTTCGTTTAAGTCGTAACCATAACCCGCCAAGGTAATAGTGACATCTGTTTGGGGGCCCGGTGCTTTGGGTAAGACCGTAGCCACTAGACTGCCACCGGCAGTGGTTTCTTGATAAGCCTCGGCGAGGTGGCTGGGGGTGAGTCCGACTACCAAAGCCATTAAGGTGGTTAATATAATTCCAACTGCTGAATATTTCTTGGTCATCATTTTGTTGATTGTTTAGGTTGATGGGGTTTTACTCTGGGAACTAATTTTGCCAATTTTTCCTCGGCTTTAACTGTCATCGAAGTGACCACCACCATCGCTGTCCAACCCGGTAAATTATTTAAATAGGGTATAAATTCCAGGACCGGCATCCCAAAAAAAGAAATCGTGCGCCATTTGTTACCTAAAAATTTTACTCCTTTCATTGTAAACCATAACCAAAAGGTAAGCCAAGCAAAAGGCCACACAATATAGCCCGCTACCACGCCCCCGATCCCCCCAAGTGGTAAAGTCACAAAAGTAAAAAAAGCCGGAATGCCATCAAAAAACAAAGCGGTAGCTATCATAAAAAAATTATCTATAAAGTTTAGTTTCGGCTGATCAGACATTACCGGGCGAGGATTGCATTTTTAACTCATCTTTGGCTTTTTTGATAGAGAGTAGTTGGGATGGGTCGGAAGTAATAATCTGGTCTTCGGTATAAGAGGCAATAATTTTAATCGCCACCCGCTTCAGGCCGGCAAAAAAGATTCCTTCACCCACATTAGACTCCAACAGTAAGAATTTTTCTTCATCAGTTAGATTGAAAGTTTGTTGGATTAGGTCGATTGAAGCTGGCGACTGTTTGAGGAGGAGTTGGAGGGAGGAGTTGGTGATAATTGGTGTTCCATAAGGGCTACGGAGGAAGTCCCCTACGTCTTGGGTGATAGTGGCGACACCCAAGTAGTATTTACGACCTCGCTTGACCAAGGAGAAGAGAAAAGAGGCAGTGTCCTCGGCCTTCATCATCCACCAAGCCTCATCCACCACCATGAGGCGCTTTTTTAAATTACGGCGAATAGTGTTCCAAATGTGGTGCATCACAATGTACATAGCGACCGGCTTCAAATCGTCTTCCATGTCTCGAACGGAAAAGACCACAAATTGTTTATTGATATCCACGTTGGTTGGCTTATTCAAAAAGCCCGACCAGGTGCCCTGGGTGTATTTAGCCAGACGCTGGGCCAGGGACTCCCCGCCTTCCATCCCCGCCAAAACTAATTCCAGGTCAGACAAAAGTGGGACCGGTTTGTTGGTAAAGTCGGTGCTGGGGGTAATATCTTTGAGGGCGTAAGTCTCGGAAATGGCATTGTCTATAATCGAGTCCTCTTCCGGGGTTAAGCCCCCAAGCATAATACGCATCAAGCCGACTAGGTTGATAATATTAGACCGCAAGACGTCGGCCGGAGCCTCGTCTTCTCGCGGAAAAGGTAGATCAAACGGGTTGATATGATGCTCTGATGACAAAGAAATATTGAAATAGCGTCCGCCCACAGCTTCGGCTAAAAATTCATACTCTCGCTCCGGGTCGATGACAATAACGTCGATACCGTACATTAAGCTACGTAAGAGCTCTAACTTGGTGGCATAAGATTTGCCGGAACCAGACTTGGCAAAAGTGACCGAGTTGTAGTTTTCAAGGGAAAAGCGATCAAAGAGAACGAGGGACGAGTTGTGGCGGTTGACGCCGTAGAGGATCCCCTGATTGGAGGTGAGGTCGAAAGATACAAAAGGGAAAAGGCTAGATAAGGGCGAGGAGTTGAGTTTGGTGTGGATAGATAAAACATCATCACCAAGAGGGGCTACACTCTGGAACCCTTCTTGTTGTTGAAAGAGGGCCGGTTTAATGTAAACCAGCTTGGCGTCTAAAATAGACTTGATTTCGGACTCAGTCAGGTCCAACTCTTCTTTGTCAGCCCCGTAAATGGTGATATAGACGCCAATATCAAAAATTCTTTCCTGGGCTTGCTGAAGCTGGTCGCGCAGAGTTTCAATATCGGAGTAGGCTGTATCCAAAATAGGATCCCGGACAAAACCTCGTTCTTCCTTAATACTAATCTGACTTTCTACCTCGGCTAATTTTTTTTGTAAATCACGCAAGGCGGTCCCAGTATCGATAGGGTGGATAAAAATTGACACATCGAACACCTTATCTAGGTTGATGATCGGTGAAAACCATTCTTCGGTTAAAAAACGTGGATAAGAGATAATAAAGAAGGTGCGGGCCATCTTGCTACCCAAGCTCACTTGATTGGGGGTGATACGTAGAGCCGACGGCGCAATAATGTCACGGAGCTCCAGTACCCCCATATCGTAGATATCTTGGGGCATCACCGGGTTGATGTTTGGAGTATTTTTTTCTTTTTTATTAAGTGGCCACATAAATTAGGTTTTTACTGTTGGTACTCCTCGTTCGCCTGGGTTGAATATTTTAAAGTATAACTCAATCAATTCTTCTGTATTTAAACGAGCGGTTTTTACCCCTACTCGCCCCAGGCCGTCGGCTACCACTCCCAAGCGCTGTTCCAGTTGAACTTTATTATTTTGGAAATCTTCTTTGGTGGCGATTTTGGTGGTTTGTTGTTTGGATTTAGATAAGAAAGGTAGTTTAGACATTATAGTATCAGTGGTTTGAATAACTGATGGCTGATACGGGACGACAATAAAAAAGGTTTTTGTCATCACATTAGTAGCCTCGGTGAAAGTCTTGATAAAGTTCATATACTCGCGGGACTGAATTTTAATCAGTTCATTAACATGCTCCTTGGTGACCGCTTCTAAACTTGCTAAATAGGGCTGAATATCAAGCTTTTTTGACTGCAGATGAATTTGAATGGAAAAATCAAGCGAGTTTAAAAAATTTTGATACTGCATAATAACCGCTTCTCGTTCGTCGGTGGACTTGAGAGCAAAGTTGATCGATGAGCCGATTAGTACTCCGCGATAGCTACCATCTTTTAAAATGACAATCCCGTCGCGAATTTCACGTAGGGCGACAAAATCTTGCGTTGGCTTTGCTTTAATGGCCATAGCTAATTGATATGTTCTTTAACATCTAAACTCCAAGACAACTGGTCTAACCGGCTCTCTGATATTTTTGGTAAGTCGATAGCGGCTTGGGCAACGACGGGTTTGGAGCGGGGTTGAGCGGTGGAACCTTTTTGCCAGATGTATAGTTTGCTACCGAGGTAATATTTGAGCATTGACTGAATCACGTAAATTAACGAGCGGTTATTGAGTTTGTAGAAAGCGAGACCCAAGCCGCCGGCGATAGCTATGGCCATCGGCACCAAGGCGATATAAAGCGGTAACAAGACATAAAGTAAAAAGGCTACCGCCAGTCCCCCGACCACGAAAATAAACTGCGGAAATGACAAGGGGCCAAAAATTTTATTTTCGACTTCGATAAATTGTGGCACTTGGAAGTTCATTCTATATATTTTGCTCGGTTGGAGTCATTTAGTCTGACGGTTTAAAACTTTAGGTATTAAATTAAGGACTTAAGTCTCCCTATTATTTCCATCTTTTATTTTTACCCTACTGGTTCACTAATTATACTACAGATCGTTCTTTAGTGGTGAATAGGTTGTTGAAAATAGTTAGGTTTTAGAAAATAAGGGTGAGGAAAAAGGCTGCCATCATCCCTGCCGTATGATTACTCTTTACTCTACCGATTCGCGATAGGGGTCGGCGTCAGCCAAGCGTGACGGAGCCGGAGGTAGGTTTACATCATCCGACTCCCCGGTTTCAAAAATAGATTGCATTTTTTGGTTAAAAATGTTTTGGCCGGGCTTGGCAACAGGTGTTTCTAGGGGAGGATTTTTTAAGTAATCGCGAACTTGAGCAAATATTTTAAGGTCAATTTCGTGGGCAATATCATTGGCTTTGGTTTGATCAAGGTTTAAGGTGCGAGCCAAGCGGGCGGCAAACAAGTGAGGCCGGGTAAAGCCAAAGAGGACTAAACCGGTTTCATCGGCCACTTTCCCAATCTCGTCAATATGGAGCTGGTGCTGGTCGCCAATCGCTTTAATAATTTTTGCGGTATCAACCGACAAGACAGCGTCTTGGACGATAGCTGGTAGACTTTTGAAACGTTCTTGAATTTGTTCGTGGGTGTAATCGGACATTAATTATATTAGTTATAGGTTGTTTTTGGACCAAATCTATCAGGTTTTTGATAGTCACCCGCTCCAGCCGGGGTTACCACTTCTGGGGTTTTAGGGGCAGCTGGCTTAGGTGTAGCTCGGGTGGCTAGATACTCTTTTGTCTCACTATTTCCGTGCGAGTCAATTGCTTTTTCAAGTTGACGCCAGTTATTAGCGCTCATGTTTCCACTTTTCTCTATTTGCTCCAAGTCTTTTGGAGTCACTTCTTTAACTATTTTTTCATTAGCGAGGATTTCGGGCTTGATAGCCGCTCGGTTCTTGTAGGTTAGTTTACCCATTTCCTCAATGATGGTCGTGGCGGTCTGGTCGTCTAGTGACTGTAAGTCGGTGGCGTGGTTGTTGATGGCTTCTATAGCAGTGGCCGTGTCGTCTTTAGCCGCTTGCTCCATTAAATCTTTTTGAGCCTTTTTGATTTTATGGTCTTTGTCGCCAGCTTGGCCTTTACGTAGGGCGCTTATAGCTTGTTTTAGACTCTCGTTTGGTCCCTTGTTAGCTTCGGTTTCAAATATGGCTTTATCGGTGTCGGAGAGGGCTTCGTAAGCCAGTTTCTGGTAGTCTGCACTTAAGGCGGCAAAGTTCTTTAATTGTTCTTCATTGTTGGCCTCTTTTGTTACCGGCTTGCCATCTTTATCTTTTACTACGTTACCCTCGGCATCCTTAACTACCGTCTGTCTCAGTTCTTCCCGCAAGCGCTTGCCGAACTCCTCATCAGCTTTTTCTCTCCTTTCTGGATCTTTAATTCCATTGCGCAGGGCTTTCATGTTTTCAGCTAGGGCTGGATTATCTTTAACGTTTTTGATTTCCAGATCAGCTTTTTCTCGGTCACTTAGCTTCTCGTAATTCTTCTTGCGGTCTTCTTCATTTAGGTTACTCAAATATTCCGCTTTAAGTTTAGGATTACGCAATTGCCCTGCTATTTCTTCTTGGCGCTTTTGTCGTCTGTCTACGGTTTGAGTGTAGCCCCGGTCGGTACCGAAGCCATATCCAGCCACACCCGCCATTGCTTTATTGGCTGCCCAGCCTATCTTTGGAGTTTTAGCTGTTAATTTTTTCATTCCATCTGAATTCTGAGCCTTCTTAGCAAGTATACCAATAGTGTTGCGTCCAGCTACACCAACAGCTCCTACAGTAGCGCCCCGTGCTGCCCACTTGGACAAACCAATTGCTTTGTTTGAAAAAGAGCTTCCTAGTTGACAGCCAACTTTCTGGGCAATTAACATTGAACCTAGCATTAAGCCGTTTAAGGTTAAAAAGGTAAAAATTTGTCCGGTCGGACCACTGGTGGTAATAGAATTAGAAGCTGCAGTATTTAAATTTTTCATTATACCCAGTGTCACATACAAAAAAAACATAAATAGTGGGGCAAATAGCAGGTCACAGCGTAATCTGGTTGACCATAGGTTAAAAACTTCTTTCAAGGGCGTGAAAGTATAGCCCAAAAAAGCTAAAGGTGAGGTCATGATTAAAAATAGGAGCGATACTCCTCGAATTAAAAACAAAAGAGAGGCTGCTAGAAGGGTAAATATGGTTATGGTTTGTAATATTAAAATCCCAATGTTTTTTACAAGTACCCCAGCAGTTAGCTTGAAATAGCCACTATTGTAGTCATTGGGAGATTTAATTCCTTCAAAAAATGATAATTGATCTCTGAATGGTTGAGCGATACTTGGATCTTTATTGGGGTCATCTCCAATTTGTTGGTAAAAAGTCATGGCCACAATATTGGAGGCATCAATGGCAACTTTGGTTATAAAACCACTGAAATTAACCAGTAAGGCTATGACTATCACATTGACCAAGGTTTTTTTGGTGTTGACATTTGGTAGTTGTAAGATGGTTCCAATGGCAAGGTAAAGTAATATAAAAATAAAGAAAATGTTAGACAAGTCTCTGGCAACCGTCCATCCAATATCAATTACCGACAAGTCTGTTACGTAATCCCTGAAGTCGGTGATAGTGGTTTTAACTATGTAAGCAAAAAGGGTATCAGCTAAACTAATTACCCAAGTGTAAAGCCACAGTAAAATACTAGATATGCCGTCTAAAATCCCTGCAAGACAGCCGTCCCAATTTGGATTAGTGCTGATAAGGTTGCAGTTGTAAACTTGCTGATCTCGTATGTTTTGAACTCTTTCACTGTAGGTGTTACTACTGGTTGTGCTGTCTTGAAGACGTTCCTCTCTAAGAGCAATTTGTTCTCTTAGTCTTTCAGCTTCCTGGGTGTTGTTATTATCTTCCGCAATTTGGGCGAGCGCATTATCTCTCTGAATAGTTAATCTTTGGATTTCTCTTCCTATTTCACCTATAGCCAAAATGTTGTCTTCTGCATCTCTATCCCCATCAATTCCAAGCCAATTTGTAAAAAAATCACTCCACCTTGTGGTTCCCCAGTCAGCCTGGCTTGCTGCTAATTCATCATATTGATTTTGTAGATTTGCTATATCTTCCTCAATTATTCTTACGAATTCCTCTTGGGATATTGGAGTTTGGGCATTTATTAATAGGGGTGATAGTAAAGTACATATCACTAAAGTAGAAATAATAATTTTTTTTAAGAATGAGATTCTCATCTTGCTAGGGTGATTGATTTAGTGATGTTCCCACCAGGGCTGGTGCATTCTAGCGAATAGTTGGGAGACAGGCTCGCGTCTATTGCTAAGCCATTTAAAGCAAAATAATAAGAACTAAAAACTGGATAAGCCGGATTGGTTGACGAGTTTCTGGCTAAGTTTATTTTTTCTAGTAATTTTTGACCTAGTTGGGATTGGGTTAGATTTTCAGTTACGGTAAATTCAACTAAATTAGTGGACCCTACGTAAGGCCAAAAGGATACGGTGTATTTATCTCCAATTTGGATATCAGCCGGTAGCGGTAGTTTGTTAAGAGTAGATGTTTTAGAAGAGTTAACCGAAGTGGCTATTTCTATGGAGTTATCAACATTGTTTCGAGTACGAATGAAACGCGGTTTGAAATTTAGGGGCAAAGATATGGTTCTTTCACTCTCACTAGGTACAACTGACCCTTTGGCATAGATTAAAGTGGGAGCGTCTGTACTATTTCCAGAAAACCAGTTGTTGGTCGCTCGACAGTTTGTGGCGCCAGGTATAGACCAAGCTAGTTGGGCGGTGTTTGGTTGCCCGGCATTAACTTGAGAAAGTGGCAAAAGACTGTAATCAAAACTAGGTTCGGTGACAGGATTGTCGCTTTCTCCACTTCCTCCACCACCAAATAAGCTACCCAAGAGGTTTAAGATTTGGCCAATATCAAAGGAACCGGGGCCGGAACCCCCACCACCTTGGTCTGATGGGGTGTGCGTCCTAACTTCCTCTAAAGTTGGCCCACCACCAGGTGAAACATCGCCCGGCTCAGCTTCTTTATACAAATCTAAGCGGTAATTAAGGATGTCGGCAGCAGTTTCTTTGACTTGAATAGCCGGGGTAATAGTCTTCCACCGGCGACAAGCTTGACCGTCTTCGGTAAACTCTTCACACTCGCGGACTGGTAGATAGCCTTGGGCGGCTACTATTTGATTAATAGCGTCATTTTCTGCATCTGCTTGTCGTTGGACCAAGATTCGTTGATTGATTTTATAAGATGTTTCGGGACTGTTTGGAATAAAAGGATTTCTAATATTTTGATATAGTTTGGTCCACTCTTCACTGTCTGTTACTTCGCCCGTCACAAATCGTTGATAGTCTTCCAAAGAAACTGTTGAAGTATCTGGTTTGATTGGGAGTTCTTTTAAAATTAAACTCTTGGAGACAACTTTGAATGAATCTTCAGATTTATCTAGATCATCCAAAAACACATTGGTTGCTTCAGGAATTACCAACTCATCCAAATGTGTCCTCAGGTTTTCCACATAAAGCGGCGCGTCTGGGCCTTGGCCGGTCGAGTCGTAACCTTTTTTGGTGTAGTCGATAAGCTCGGTTCGGTATTGTTCGGACTCTTCGTTGGCTTGTCGCCTTAGATCGACATCTTCGATAAATTCTTTTTGTTCGAAGGCGGTTTGGATGCGTTGAATCGATTTTAAGTAAGTACACATTTCGACGGTCAACTCTTCGATTTTTTTGGTGGTCTTGTCAATTTCACCGGCATAATTGTCGATACTGACGGTGGTCCTCATTAGTTTACCCTCTACCTCTTGAACGGGTACGTACACTCCTAAGCCCGGGATCGGTAAGTTTAGACCGCCTAATATTGGAACGTTGCCGAGTAAACCCCCAGCTACATTACCCACCGCTCCTTGCACCACGTTTCCTACTGCTCCGGTGATGCCAGTAGCCCCCAGTACATTGCTGGCAAACCCATCTAGGGCGCCACTAAAGCTATCGGTAATACCTCCCAAGACGCCACCAAAGGCGTCGGTGATCGGGCTGGTGATGTTGCCGATTAGGTTGCTGGTCATATCGGTAATTGGCGACAGGACCGAATCGGTAATACTGTCTAACATTCCGGTGACTGGGCTCATGATGCCGTCCATTAAACCACTTAGCTGATCAGTGATGGGAGAAATCAGGCCGTCGGTGATACCACTTAAGGCATCATCAAATACACCGGTGAATTGGCCAATAGTGTCGCCAATCACATCATCAAACACGCCAGTTAGTTCACCAAAAGTTTGGTCGATCACTGAGTCAAATTCGCCTAGTACTCCGTCTAAGACTCCGTCTAACATAGAGTCAAATTCGCCCGTTAAATCGTCTAAAATACCGCTGAGTTGTTGATCAATAACACCGGTAAATTGGCCCATCGTTTGATTAATAACATCATCTAAACTGCCGAGGGACTGGTCTAAAATTGAATCTAAGTTACCGGTGACCGAGTCTAAGACACCGTTTGTGATTTGATCGATAGATGCGTTAAGTCCGTCTAGAGCGGTGCCGGTGAATTCGTTTAACATTTCATCGGTCAGGCGGTCGATCATGTCACTCGTTACCCCCGCTTCCCCGCTAAGTTCGTCGATTAGACCATCTTGAATCAGGGCACCTAATTCGGCCTCCATAATTTGGGGTAGTTGTTCGGCTAGGGCTCCCGGTAACTGAGTGGTGAGGATTTCTTGCATCGCCGCCGGCAGGCCACTTCGGACGCTGTTTTGTAGAGCGTCGGGTAGTCCCGCTTCAATACTGCCCGTCATCGCTTGGCCAAAGTTGTCTTGAATCGAGCTGGTCATCAAGTCGGACATTATTTGTGACAAATCTTCTCGGAGGAGGGGTTCGATCCCTCCGTTGGTGGCGGCGTTGATGGCCTCGGGTAAGCGGTCTTGTAAGTCGGCTCGGACTAGATTGCCAAGTTCTTCGGGTAAATGTTCACGGACTTGGGTGTTTAGTTCAGCCGGTAGGCGGGTGGCAATTTCCTCTTGCAACTCAGCTGGCAAATTATCTTGCAGGACGTCGGAGGTGGCTTGGTTTAGAGCTTGGTTCATGGCTTGCCCGGCGGGGCTAGCGGCTCCCATTCCCCCTATACCACTTTCTTCCAGACATTTCTTTAAGTCTTCTTTTTGTTGTTGCTCTAATTTTTGTGCCTCCTCTTTAGATGCTTCCACATTAGCCTCGGCCCTTGGGTCATTTCCCCCACTATTGTTTATTTCTCGAGTAGAACTGAAGTTAAACCCACCCATACTGTGAGTAGAGGTGACACCGTTGGGGGTAGTAAATCCACCCTGAGCTTTTAAGCGAGGTAAGCCGATCATAAAAACAAAGATCACTAGGATTAATCCGATGGCGGCCAAAGTGATAGTTGTTTTAAGAGAAAAACGGTTCATAAATCTAATCAAGATTGAAATAAAGGTTTAAGCTGGCTTCTTTGGGAAAAATAAGGTTGTGGTTGGCAAAGTAAACGTTAATATTTTCGGTGGCCCAAAAAAAGCTGGAGGCCCTTTTCAAATATTCTTGACCACTTTCTAAGCCGAGGGTCGGATTATTAAAAATATTGGCCATATTTTCTAAAAGTGGGATAACTTGACTGAGGCTGTTGACCAAGCGTACATGAACTAGCTGGGCATCTTTAGGAACTGACAGTTTGAGAAGTTCTGTTAGGGCTAATTTGTGCATATTGATCGTTTTTTGAATGGGGGCGAGTTGACTCTGGTTTTGATTGTTGAGCGCGGCCACCATTACCTCCGCTTCGTTAGGGCGGACAGTTTCGTAAGGCTTGAGAATTCTAAAAATATCGGTGGCGTATTGCCTGATGGTGGCCTCACTCACCTCCTCGTTTATCTTTAAGTTGCCAACTTGGTAGCGAGTGTAGCTCTTGTCGGAAGCGGTAGCTGTGAGACCTTTTTGGTTTAAGCGAGACGCGACGATGTTTTCCAGGTCTCGTTCTTTATCGAGCAGGGACTGGTAGTAGGTCAGGTCAGCCTCTTCTTTTTCCGACTCTTGTTGCAAGCCGAGCCAACGTAAAACGCCCAAAACAGCAACTAGGACTAAAACAATCAGTAAGATTACTGCCAGCTTTTTCTTCATAAATTAATACGCTTATTATACCTTTTTTTATTTAAAATAATGTTGTTTTTTGCGGTATAAAGGTGGATAACGGTTGACCTAGTGCTGGTACGTGAAATGCTATACTAATGGTGATGAAATTTTATTTGACCACTTTTTTTATAGCTGCCTTTTTACTGTTGGCATTATTACCAGTACCGCTAGAAGCTGCCCTAAACCGAAATTTATCTTTGGGGTCAAGTGGGTCCGACGTGTGGGAGCTGCAAAAGTTGCTTAATCGGGATCTGGCGACCATTATTGCCGGGAGTGGCCCGGGGTCCAGTGGTCTGGAAACCGTTTTTTTTGGCCCCCTAACCCAGTTGGCGGTGAGTCGCTTCCAAGAAAAATATGCCCCCGAAGTCTTGCACCCCCTTGGTTTAAGCCGTGGTACTGGCTATGTGGGGCAATTAACTCGCCAAAAACTAAATAGCTTATTAGGGGCGGGAGCTGGGGCTACTTTAGCGATACCCTCAGCGTCGATGCCAGTTTATATCCCTCCCTTACCCCCTCCCATCCCCACGAGTGAGCTTGGGAGTGATGAAAAAAGTCCGACAAAACCAAGTAGTACGACCAAAAAATCAACAACGGCTAGTGAAATCGACCTATTAAACCAAACCGCTCAGTCTTTAGCTGGACTGACGGCGCCGGAGCGCTCAAAATTTATGTCTGTAGTGTCTATTTCACCCACTAGTGGTGGTCCAGGGACCACGGTAACCATTAAAGGTCATGGTTTTTCCGAGAATAGTAATAAAGTTTATTTAGGTTATGATATCAAAGATAAGGTGCGCTCTACTAAGGACGGCACGGAAATTAAAGTTAAGATTGAAAACCCCTTTACCGATGGTGATTATAAAACTAGGGCGTCGGGTCAAGGGAGTCTAGAGATTCCCTTGGGTATTATGGTGGAAAATAATACCGGAATAAGTAATCACTTTATTTTTACCTTAAAATTTTAGATCTTTACTATGTGGCGAAACTTTTTTATTAACAAAATTATTATCATTCCGCTAGTACTGGTTATTTTTGCCCTGTCGATTCCGTTTAAAGCCGAAGCTGGCCCAGGCTTACCCTTTGGGGGTCAAATTCTCTCAGTTATTCCCTGCTTGTGTAGTGCCAATCTTTTGATAACCATGAGGCCTATTGGCCCCTTGTCGCCCCCTCAGGTTATATTTGGGCCCTCCAGTATATTATTTCCTTTCTATCAATTGTGGCGCCCCGGGGCTTATCTTCTAGGTAACTATGGTCCACCGGTGCCCTGTGTGGTGTTTGCAATAATTTGTGTCCCCATTTCTGTGGCCCCACTTATATTGATGACCGGAACCTCGATGTAGTTTTTAGAGTAAATTTTGCCAATCGGTGAGAGTCAGGTCTTCGGCACGACTTTTTTCCGGTAGATCCCAACTGGTAAGGACTCCTTCGGCTAGGTTTAAGTTCGAGCGGAGCAATTTTCGTTTTTGGGCAAAGCCTTTTTTGATTAGGTCAAAGAAGGCTTTTTCAGTGAAGTCGCCAAAATAATTTTTATTAATATCACTGATGGCGAGAATAGCCGAGTCGACATTGGGTACGGGCCTGAAGGCCCCCCGGGGGACTTTGGCAATTAGTTTAGGTACACCATAAGCTTTAACCGACAGCGATAAAATACTTTCTTTGTGGTTTAAAGCGACAATTCTGTCCGCCACTTCTTTTTGCACCAAAATAACTGCCTGGGTGGGCTGGTGTTCGGCCTCTAAAAACTGACGGATAATTTCCCCGGTGATGTAGTAAGGGATATTGGCGACCAGTTTGTAGGGCGCTAAGGCCTGTAATAGGTTGGGCGGTAAATCTAAAGCGTCACATTCTAGTAGGGTTAGTTGGCCTTTTTCAATCTCCACTTTAAATTTTTCGGCCAAGGGCTCCATTAGGCGCCGGTCTTTTTCGATAGCGGTAACTTTGGCGTCAGCGGCGAGTAAGCGCTCGGTTAAAGCTCCGCGCCCGGGGCCGATTTCCAGTACTTGCTCCCCTGGCTTTAGGCTGGCGGCGTCAATTATTTTTTGCAGGGCCGACTGCGATACCAGCCAGTTTTGACCCAAAGATTTCTTAGCAAAAATATGATCCATGTGAACCCTATCATACCTCTTCGTTAATTTAAGTAAAACTAAATCCGGCTGGCGGGTTTTAAAGGATAGTCACTCGTTTGAGTAAAAAAATAGGCCCCGCACTGTTTGGGTGCGGGGCCGTGAGGCTGACTGGTTCAGGAAAAGGTTTCCCGAACTACCCCATCCACAATTTCTTTGGCGAGCTGGAGTAGCTCGCCCACCGGAACCCCTATCTCCTTTGATAGAGATTCGATTTCCTCGCGGGAGGCCGCACTAAGACGGATTCCTTCTTTCCGAACTAAAAAATTCAAAATTTGAAGGGCAATCTGACCCTTCCGCTCATCACTCAGAGGCATAAACACCTCCTTTCTACGAGAATTATAGACTAAAACTAATAATTTGTCAATAGATAGCGGTTAGGCTGGTTAAGATGATTTTCCAAGGTTTAACCTTGGAGTGGGGAGGGTGTGATGTAATGGGGATTAGAAATCCAGTAGGTATTCGTAAGTAGGGGCGGCCGGGTCGACATCGCTATCTAAAAGCTCGTCCGGAATATCCATTAAAAATTCCGACGGCGTATTAACTTGCTGGGAGCCAAAAATGGTACGTAGTTGGGCGTAGGATAAAAACAATTTGGTCCGGGCGCGGGTAACAGCCACGTAAAACAAGCGCCGCTCTTCCTCCTCATCGCGATCTTTTTCGCCAAAGCCCTGATGCGGAAACAAACCTTGTTCTAGTCCGGCCACAAAAACTACATCAAATTCTAAACCTTTGGCGGCGTGAACGGTCATTAGTTTTACGCCATTTTGCTTTTCGTTCAAAGTGTCTTGATCTGACACTAGGGCGGCCTCTGTTAAGAGGGCCAACACCGCTTCCGCCCCCTCCAAATGGGCATACTTTTGTGACAAGGTGACCAACTCTTTAATGTTTTCCAGTCGTTCCAAGCCCTCCTCCCCTTCACCTAAGAGTTCCTTTTCCAGTCCGCTTTCCGCTAAAATAAATTTAACGGTGGCCGCCATCGTTTCCGTTTCAATTTTAGTGCGAATGCGTTCTAACAGTCGGCGAAAAGCCTCAATCTTTTCTTTAGTGGCACGCGGTAAATCACCCTCAGCTCCAGCGGCCATTTTGGTGAGGGTGGCTTTGCCGATACCACGTTTAGGCACATTGATGATGCGTTTTAAACTGTCAAAATCAGTGTCATTAAGAGCCGCTTGCATATAGGCCAAGATGTCCTTAATTTCTTTACGTTCAAAAAAGCGTACCCCTAAGACTTGGTAAGAGACCCCGGCTTTGAGGAAAGCTTCTTCTAGGGCTCGCGACTGAAAGTTGGCCCGGTACAGGACGGCCATTTCTTCCGCTTTTTGCCCATTTTGGACCAGCTGTTTGGCCCGATCAGCAATGGCTCTAGATTCCGTACCCTCATCTAAAAAGCTATCCAGTCTAATTTTGTCTCCGGCCCCATTCTGCGTAAAAAGTTTTTTGTCTCGGCGGTTAACATTTTTTTCAATCACCGCATTGGCGGCGGTTAAGATGTTCTGCGTCGAGCGGTAGTTTTGTTCGAGGAGTACCACTTTGGCTTTGGGGTGATCTTCTTCAAAACGCAGCAGGTTGGTATAGTCGGCTCCTCGCCAGCTGTAGATCGATTGGTCCACATCTCCTACTACACAAATATTGTCGGCCGGGCCACATAAAAGGCGGGTCATTTCGTATTGGACCTGATTGGTATCTTGGTACTCATCAATATGTAAATAGCGGAAGCGGTCTTGGTACATAGCCCTAATCTGATCATGCTCGCTTAAAAGTAAAACAGTTAAAAGCAATAGATCGTCAAAATCCATACTGTTTTCGGCTCGTAAAATTCGAGCGTAATTTTCCCAGACCTCCCCTACTACCTCTTGCCAGTAACCGGAGACGTTTAAGCGATAGCTTTGGCCGGACTGCCCTTTACTTTTGGCAGCCGAAATCGAGCTTAAGATTTTTTTAGGTTCAAACTGTTTTCGGTCAATGCCGGCTTTATCCATCGCTTGCTTGATCTTAGATAAGCTACCCTCGCGGTCTAAAATGGTAAAAAACCGGGTAAAGCCCAGAGTGTGGGCGTGCTGTCTTAAAATATGAACCGCTAAAGAGTGGAAGGTGCTGGTAAAAGGTTGGGCTTCACCGGCGTAGGCTGAGCGAGGTTCGGTGTTAAGTAGCTTCTGTAGGCGTTCCGACATTTCTTTAGCGGCTTTGTTGGTAAAAGTTACCGCTAAAATGTTCCCAGGAGTCACGCCGGATTTTATTAAGTGTAAAATGCGGTGCGTCACCGTTTTGGTTTTGCCGGCTCCGGCGCCAGCCACAATTAAGAGCGGGCCGTCTTGGTGCAAAACTGCTTCTTTTTGCGCGTCATTTAGTTCATTTAAATATTCCACCCGCCTACTATAGCATAATTTCTTTCGCAGATGACGGTGATTAAGCTATAATAAATAGTAATATGTTAGAACAAAAATTATCATCAAATATTGAAGCTGAAATTGCCGACTTGTCGCGCCAAATTGAAGCCAAAAGACGGTTGTTGGAAACCGAAAGTGGTATGGTGGAGGATAAACAAGTGGTCGCAGCCGTGGTTAAAGTGCCAGCTGAGGACACCTCTGTTCCTATCCTACGGCCCGTTAGTGGTAATCAGAGCAATCAAGACGGATCGCTTTCGTACTTAGACAGCTTGGATGATCAAACTAAAGAAAGAGTTTTGGAGTTGGTTGATAAAGTTTTTGAGCGGGGTTTGGGCCGAACCATTAGTGAAGCTAAAAAGCTGGAGGCCCTCGACCTAGACGCTTTTCACGATACGCTGACCGATCGAGTTTACAACGAGTTAAAAAAGCGCGGATTGGTGAAGTAACCCAAGACGATAAAAGGTAAGGCTGATTATTCTTTAAAACAAGTTCCCCCGGGGTTTATATGGACTTTATAATATATAGTTTGCTGGGTTTAGGACTCTTGCTGGCCCTCGGGGGCCTATGGTGGTATCAGCGCCGAGGTAATTTTGGCAGTTTAAACTTAAAAGTGCTACTGGTTAAGATTCCCGAGCGAGAAAGTAAGGACCCGAAAGAATTTTTACATGACATTGCTTTAAGTGAGCAACTTTTTAGCTCACTGTCGGCTATCAAGGAGCCGATTGTATTTGAAACCGCTGTTCATAATACCGGCGGAGAAATTTATTTTTATCTAGCTGTTCCGGCTGATCGGGTCGAGTTTGTGTCGCGACAGATCCAAGGTCTATTCCCGGCGGCCGAGGTGGATTCGGCTTTGGATTACACTATTTTTGCTACCGAACACGGAATCAGGGCCGGTTACTTGGCTCTGGAGGAGTCACCGGTGGTGCCAATTCGCACTTACTTGGAAAGCGAAGTTGATTCTTTTGCTCCCATTGTGAGCACTTTGTCGCGGTTGCGGGAAGAAGGCGACGGGGCCGCCATCCAAATTGTATTGCGGCCGACCAGCTCCAAATTTAAGCAAAAAGTTCAGTCTATTTTAAGCCGGTTAAAAAAAGGTGAATCACTTAATGAAGTACTGAAAAGTTATAAGGCTTGGGCACCTTTGGTGGATTTGGCTAAAGATTTGTCGGGGAGTAATAAAAGCCCCGATTCTCTGCCTTCGGAACCCAAGTCGATGGATGATGAATTGGTAGCTTCACTGGAAACCAAGATCAAAAAGCCTTTGTTTGATGTGAATGTTCGCCTGATTACCGCGGCGGATACGCCCAACGAGGCCAGTGATCTTTTGTTATCAATTAGTGGTTCTTTCAGCCAGTTTTCGGCACCTCGACGCAATAGTTTTAAAATTGTCTCCCCTCGTAAAATTACGCGTTTGGTTTACGAATATATTTTTAGAGAATTCAATGAGGATCAGGTAATGGTTTTGAATACCGAAGAAATTGCTAGTATTTTTCACTTGCCTACCACCTCGACCGATGTCCCTCGTATTAAATGGTTGAAAAGTCGTGAAGCGCCACCACCGGAAAATTTACCCACCGCTGGGGCGGTGATTGGTCAGAGTGTGTTCCGAGGTGACATCAAACCAGTTCGCTTATCTGATCAGGATCGGCGTCGTCATTTCTACGTGATCGGGCAAACTGGTACTGGTAAATCGTTCTTTATGTTGAACCAGGTGGTCCAGGATATGCAAAACGGTAAAGGCTTATGCGTGATTGATCCCCACGGCGACTTGGTGGATAAAATTTTAGAGCGGGTGCCGGCCAGTCGCTTGGAAGATGTGATTGTCTTTAACCCGGGTGATGTGGCGAGACCCTTGGGCCTTAATATGTTGGAGTTTAACCCAGCTCGACCCGAGGAAAAGACTTTTATCGTTAATGAGATTCAGTCCATTTTTAACCGCCTCTTCTCGGAGGAAACCATGGGGCCAATGTTTGAGCAGTATATGCGTAATGCCCTGCTCTTACTGATGGAAGATGCTAAGCATGAACCAGCCACGCTCATGGAAGTGCCGCGAATTTTTACTGATCCGGATTTTCGGTCGCGTAAGCTGGCCCGTATTACCAACCCCACCGTCATCGACTTTTGGGAAAAAGAGGCCGCTAAAACCAGCGGCGAGCAAGGTTTGGCCAATATTACCCCGTACATAACGTCTAAGTTTGGCAACTTTATTGCCAATGATTATATGCGGCCGATTATTGGTCAACCAAAATCCGCCTTTAATTTTCGGGAGGTAATGGATGACGGTAAAATTCTTTTGGTTAATTTGGCTAAAGGTAAAATTGGGGATATTAATGCTGGACTCTTGGGGATGGTGGTGACCGGGCGACTACTCCTTTCGGCTTTGTCTCGCCAGGATATGGCGGAAGACGATCGCCGGGACTTTTATTTATACATCGACGAGTTTCAGAATTTCACCACCGACTCGATCTCGGTTATTTTATCGGAAGCCCGCAAGTACAAACTGAATCTGATTTTGGCTCACCAATTTATTGCCCAGCTATCGGATGATATTCGGGAGTCGGTGTTTGGTAATGTGGGCTCCTTGGCGGCCTTCCGGGTAGGTATGACCGACGCGGAAGTGCTGGTCAAACATTTCCACCCCACCTTTAGTGAAAGTGATTTAATTAATATTGAAAATCAAGAGGCTTTTGTCCGGCTCTTAATTAATGGCGAGCCGGCTCGACCTTTTAATATTAAAACGGAACAAGTAGTTGGCGGTTCCGATGAACTGCGAGAACAACTGAAAGAACTATCGCGACTTACTTATGGTCGGGATATTGATGAAGTAGAGCGGGAGATTTTGGCACGACTAAGGCACTAAGTCCAGCCAAAAAGCTAGAACAAAATCTATTTTTAGGTTATCCACAGGGGCGACGAATTGGGTTGCCTTTTCTTACTACTGGTGTAAAATTGTTGTGTACCGTTAGTTGGGCTTCCGAGATGACTGTTGGCAAAAATCCTTATTTTTAGCCATTCCTGAGCGAGAGCTAGCCATTACTATATAAAACAAGGCTTATTTTAGGTAACTTACAAGAGTCTAAGGTTGGCCCCCGCCAGCCAGACAAAACTAGGTTTCGCGATCAAACTTTGTCCCCAAGGCTTATTTTAGGTTTTTTGGCCGTTATCCTCATTTTTACCACTTACCACACTGCTCATGCTGGGGTGTTTTCAGCTTTAGGTAGTAAGTTGAGTGGCGAAACTCCTTTTTATGTTCTAAATCAGGCCGTGGGGGCCAACTCTCAGAAGCTAGCTCTACTGGAACCGGAAGCAACTTTGGCCAGTAGTGCTCGTGGTGGCTTGGATCCGCAAATCGAAGATGGAGTGGCCCTGGCCCCGGTGGAAGGTTTCGAGGGATCGGCTCAAGCTACAGCTATTATTCCCCCCAACGACCAAATTAGTGTTTATGTAGTCAAAGAGGGAGACAGTTTGTCACAGGTGGCTGAAATGTTTGGGGTGTCCGTCAATACTATTATGTGGGCCAACAATATTAAGAAGTCCACTAGTATTAGTGAGGGTGATGTGCTGGTGATTTTACCTATTACTGGTGTTCGACATATCGTGAAGGCTGGAGAAACGATTGCTAAGATCGCTAAACTCTACAGTGCTGATACGACAGAAGTGGCTAATTATAATGCTTTAGCGGAAGGAACGACGCTTAAAGCCGGGGATGAAATAATAGTTCCACACGGCGTCATCCCGGCGCCGAAGGCTCCAACTAAGAAAGCACTGGTTAAATCCAAGGATGGCTCCTCTCCTTCGACCGCGTCTAAGTACGCTAACTTACCCGATTCTTCTGGTTACTTTATCCAGCCTTTGGTGGGGGGACGCAAAACCCAAGGTATTCACGGTAATAATGCCGTTGACTTGGCGGCGAGCTTAGGAACGGAGCTACGAGCGGCGGCGGCTGGTAAAGTTATTATTGCGCGAACTGGTGGCTGGAACGGAGGTTATGGCAACTACGTGGTCATTAGTCATGATAATGGTTCTCAAACTTTGTACGCTCATATGTTAGATGTGGTGGTGTCTCCCGGCCAAGCAGTAGCCCAAGGACAGAGTATTGGTCACCTTGGGTCTTCTGGTAATTCGACCGGACCTCATGTTCACTTCGAAATTCGGGGGGTCCGCAATCCCTTCTAGGCTGGCCGTGGGCCACTAAATTTTTGGATCTAGATAAAATATCCCATTGGTCGATTCATAAAAACCTCACACAAGTGGGGTTTTTATGATAAAGTAGAGTCACTACTCACTTTTTAAAGATTATTTTAATGTTTAAATTTAAATCGCTATTTAAAAACCAACCATCGGCTGTTCATTTAAATGTTCCGGCTAAAGACTTGCCCCTAGAAACTTTGACGGCCGAAGACGTGGATCAAGCCATCAAGCGCCGGATTGGCAGTATTCAGCGAGAGTTTACTCATGGTTTTAATTTCATTAAGGCTCACGGTAAATCTGTTACTTTTTTTGGTTCGGCCAGACTGTCGGCCACCGACCCCTATTATGCTAAGGCTAGAGAGTTAGGGCGGAAGTTGGCGCAAGCTGGCTATGCTGTTATTACTGGTGGTGGGCCTGGGATTATGGAGGCCGGGAATCGTGGGGCGTTTGAAGCGGGGGGAGATTCCTTGGGGTTAACTATTAAGCTACCGATGGAGCAAAGTACCAACCCTTATGTAACAGCTCACGCCGATTTCTATTACTTTTTTACCCGCAAGGTTTGTATGAGTTTTTCAGCCGAGGCCTACGTTTATTTTCCTGGCGGGTTTGGAACTTTAGATGAATTTTTTGAAATATTAACTTTGGTTCAGACAAAAAAAATTGAACGAGTACCAATAATTTTAGTTGGCACCGATTTTTGGCGACCACTCGTTACTTGGATTGATACTGAGCTTCGAAATCGTTTTAAGACTATCGATCAAGAAGATACTAATTTATATCACTTGCTTGATGATGAGCAAATGATAGTTGATCTTATAGAGGAGGTGCCGGTTAAAATTGGTTAGACTGTTGGCTAGACACTGATTTGTTCGCGCCAAAGGGCGGAGTACAAGCCCCCGGCGATGACGAGTTCGTGATGACGTCCGGACTCAATGATTTTACCCTTTTCAAAAACGTAGATTCGATTAGCGTGGGCAATGGTCGAGAGTCGGTGGGCAATGAGAATTGTGATCAACTTTGGTTGAGCTTGCTCTATATTTCTGATGGTATCAGTAATGGCTTTTTCAGTAATGGAGTCTAAACTAGAAGTTGCCTCGTCAAAAACAATTAAGTCTGGTTGGCGCAAGAGGGCGCGGGCGATGGCCAGACGCTGGCGCTCCCCGCCTGATAGTTTGATGCCACCCTCACCTATTTTGGTGTCTAGTTTATCACCGCGGGCTAAGATTGTTTCAGCTTGGGCTAGTTTAAGGGCCTGCATACAGTCTTCATCGTCGGCTTCGGGTTTAACGAAGAGGAGGTTGTCTCGAATGGTCCCAGCAAATAGTTGAGTTTCCTGAGCCACTAGTCCGATTCGTTGACGTAGTTTTTCAATATCCAGTTGGGGGGTGGGTATACTGTTGAAAGTAATTTGTCCCGCCGTCGGCAGATAAAGGCCGGTTAAGAGTTTCACCATCGTGCTTTTACCTGACCCCGATGGCCCAACCAGGGCGATAGTTTCTCCGGCCGATACCTGTAGGCTGACGTTTTGGAGAACATCTTGGCCAGTAGAGCTGTAAGCCAAACTTACATTGTCATAATTAATGGTGTTTATTTGGTGTAAAGGGGTAGCTTGGTCTGGTTTGGGGGTAGGCGGTAGAGATAACAAATTATCAAGTTGAGCCAAGCTGGCCCGGGCCTCCTGATAACTTGAAGCTACCGTTCCTAATTGGGAGAGGGGCATAAAGATGGCAAACGAGTAAAAAAGTAAACTAAAAAATTCTCCCAAAGTAATACTGCCACGGAAGATGAGCCAAAGCATTAGGAGCATTAAACCGGAGCGGAGAGCGTTAATTAAAGTTCCTTGGATAAAGTCTAGCGACCGCACCAGTTTCACTTTTTTTAGTTCAAGCTCTAAAATGGCATCATTGGTGCTATTAAGGCGCTTAATTTCCTGATTTTCTAGGCCGAGACTTTTAACTAGTTCCACATTACGTAGAGTTTCGGTGGTGGCTCCGGATAGCATGGCAGTTTCCTGAACAATTCTTTGCTGAGCCTCTTTGATTTTGCGGCTTAAAATAAAAGTGGCCATACCCAAGCTGGGCACAATCAGAAAGTAAACTAAACCGATTAAGGGATGAACATAAGTCGCGTAAATTAAAACGAAAATCATTCCAACTAAAGACAGAAATAAAATATTGATGGCATTGGTGATCAGTAACTGAGAGTCGGCCCTAGCTTTTTGTAGTTTGTTTAATAGCTCACCTGATCTTTCGTCTTCAAAGACAGCATAAGGCAAAGAGAAGGCATGGGCTACGCTTTTGGCATACAAGCGGTTGCCGGAGCGCTGGGTGATAACATTGACATAATAATCTTGAAAGGCCTTGGCGACACGGGAGATAAAAGCTACCGCGACTACACCTAAGAGTAGTAAGCCCACTCCCCTGATGAAATCGGCTGGGGCTAATTCACCCGGTCTGGTGGCGTAGTTGTCCACTATTAAGCGAAAAAGTTGAGGGTCCAAAAGGGAAAAAACCTGATTGATAGTAGCCAGGATTAAGGCTCCAATCAACAAAGGTTTATGATTAATTAGTTCTGCCCACAAAAGTTTCATAATTTGAAAGTAAAGTTAATCCAATTACTAGTTAGACAATACTAACATAAAGACCTCGAGCCGGGCGAGAGCGATGGTTATGATTTGTAGTTTAGTAGTAAAAAATTAATTAAAAGAGTGAAATTACAGATTAGTTTTGAATTTTCGGGCGATATGATAGCGCTTCCAAGAGATGTGGTTCTTTAATGTTCTTCTCTTGATCTAAGTCGGCAATGGTCCGGGCCAGCTTGATGACCCGATGATAAGCTCTGGCCGATAAGCCCAAGCGGCCCGCTGACCGATTTAGTAGATTTTCTAAGTCAGCTGACAGTGGGGCTAAAGCTTTGATATGACGATTAGACATTTCGGCATTAGTGGTGAGACCGCTGTCTTTAAGACGGGCCGCTTGAAGCTGGCGGGCGGCCATTACTTGATGTTGAAGGGTTGTGGAACTTTCTGTTTCGTTACTTCTTAACAAATCCTCGTGCTTTACTTCTGCCACGTGCAACCAAACATCGATGCGGTCGATAATCGGGCCGGATAATTTTCGCTCATAACGGTTTAGCGCTTGAGGGCCACAAACACACTCGCGTTGTCGGGAACCGCGCCAGCCACAAGGGCAAGGATTCATAGCGGCCACTAAAATAAACCTAGCCGGAAACTCCAAGCTGTGTTTGGCCCGGGCCACGGTAATTTTACGATCCTCCAAGGGTTGCCGGAGGGACTCAATCACCCGCTTATCAAATTCGGCAAACTCATCGAGAAATAAAACACCGTGATGGGCCAAGGTGATTTCTCCGGGTTTAGGCGTGGCACCTCCACCGACTAAAGCCACATAACTGCTGGTGTGATGAGGGGCACGAAAGGGTGGGGTGGTCACCAAGCCGCGACTGGTCCCAGCTGCTGAGTGAATACCGGTTGTCTCTAGTATTTCCGCTAAAGATAATGGAGGTAAAATGCCAGTAAAAGCTCGAGCCAACATGGTTTTGCCGGTGCCCGGTGGCCCAAACATCGCCACATTGTGGCCACCGGCGGCCGCAATCACGAGACCTCGCTTAGCGGCGGTCTGACTTTTAACTTCGGAAAAATCTATTTCGGCTTTGGGGGCAACGGTTTTAAGTCTGGTCGGTCTGGTGGGTTTAAGGTCAAAATTAAGTTCAGTGTTTTGGTCGGGTTTGGACGATAAGTGGGCGGTAACCTCTTTTAAGGTGGAACAAGGTCTGACAATAATACCACTAATCAAGGCTGCTTCTCGGGCATTGGCGGCCGGTACAAATATTTCACTAAAGCCGGCAGCTTGCGCTTTCTGGGTTAAAAACAAGATTCCCCGTACCGGTCGAATCTGTCCGTCTAGAGCCAGTTCCCCAATAAATATTTTGTCCTCGGAATTAAAATCTATTTCTTTGGTGGCTTTCAAATAAGCGAGGGCCATGCCTAGGTCAAAGTGGGTGCCACTTTTTTTCAAGTCAGCTGGCGACAAAGAAATAATGACCTTGCGGTTTCCGCGGGCGGGCGCTTTAAAGCCGGAGTTTTTAATGGCGGCGTTCAAGCGGTCTTTAGCCTCTTCTACGGCTTTATCCGGCAGGCCGACTAGAGAAAACGAGTGTAGGCCTTTGCCGATATCCACTTCAATACCAATAACATCGGCCACGAGGCCGATGAGTTGAACTGAATTAGTTGTCGCAAACATAGAGAGGGTTTAGGCTCCGACGTGAGCCAGACAAGTGGTGGCGGCCGGGTTGGCCTCGAGGCGGGCCGGTTCGATCTCACCGCCACAGACCTCACATAGGCCGAACTGATCTTGGGCGAGGCGGTCCAGAGCTTTTTCTACTTCAGCCAAACTGCCCCCCAGGGCTGCTTCCTGACTTTGGCGTTCCTCCATATCTTCTAGTCGGTCGGCTACCTCGTCTCTGGTTTCAACAGGTTGGTCTTTTTCGGAAGCCATCGTACTCCACTCTTCTGGCTCGACATGAGTCTCATTAGTGGCGATACTTTTTAAGTCTGCCTCTAGTCGCTCTTTTTCGGCTAATAATTTTTGTTGATAGTGGTTTAAGTCAGTCATGGTCAATTAATGGTAGCACTATGTTTAAGGCTAATCAAGCTACTGGGTAGCCGTGGCTTTACCTCTTTCATAGGCACTTTGGACCTTAAAAAAGGCCTCCGGGCTTTCCGTAAACACTAAGGTTTTACGGTCTAAAAAGGCGTATAAGGCGATTACTTCCCCAGCGCTGTTTTTAATCACTCGAGTATCAAGGTTGTTGATTATTTGGTCCTCAAAAGGTTGGAAACGGATAGCGAAAGTATTTTCTGGTGGGGCCAACTTGCCAAACAGGGCGTGAGTGATCAGGCTGCCTTCGCGCAGCAAAATATCAAAGGTGTGTTCAAAACTGCGGGTCGTGAAAATAAAAATATGGGATTGATTTTGGCCCGGGGCATCATAAACAGCTGTCATAAATTTCGGTTCTAAAAAGTGAACAAAGTCAGCTGGTAGTCCGAGATTGGCCTGGGCCAGGAAATCTATGACCGGTAGCACCTCGGTTATTTTTCGGCCATCTTCGGTTGAGGTGGTGGTAGTAAAATAAATATCAATGAGAGATTCGCGGCTAGGGACCCCACGCCAGGCGGTCGCGAGGGCTGACATTATTTCATCTGGGGTTAGGCCGTCGATAGCAATAACCCGTTGGTCCTCGGCAAACACTAGCGGTACGACCATTTCAGCCTTAACACCGGCCAGACGCTTGGAGTAGACATGATAGGCCCCATAGGCGACAACCAAGCTACCAGCTAAAAAAGCTAGACCCAACAACCAAACCGCCAGAGATAAGCGAGTTTTTTTACGGGTTGCCGCCGTAGCCCGAGACGACTTACTCAATTCTTGTTCTTTAGCCTGCAGGGCAAGCTTGGCTTCACTGGTGCCGGTAGCTCCTAAGTTAGAAAAAATATCAGTTGAAAAAGTACGCCCTTTGGCCAGTTCAGGGGGCGCGGAAGCTATCGCTGTCATTTCTTTTTTAGCCTCATTGATTTGTTCGCGGTATTTATCCCACTGGCCTGGTGGTGGGGCGGTAATGGGAATTTCCGGGTGGCCCTTTTGGGCGGCTAAAATTTCCCGCTTTTTTTTAACTATCTCAATTTGTTGCTGACGCAGAAGTTCTTCTCGTTCTTTTTTCTGGACTAGTTCCCTTTCTCGCCGCCGCTCGGCCCCCTCCATAGCGTGACGGGCTTCACTCCTTTTTTCGTTAAGTTCACCCCCGGCGTTAGTGGGTCCGCTAGCGTCCCCTACCTCGGTAGAATCAACTGAAAAAAACTGATCAGGTTCAGTTTTTTTTGGTTTCGCCCGACCGGCACTCATGGCTTGCCTGGCGGCTTGTCTTTTTTGTTCTAAATCGGCGTCGGACATAATTTAAATTACTTGACCGTGGGTCGCCTAACTTCGTTCTACTTTAACCAAGGAAAAGTTTTTTTGGCTTCCTTGATTTGTTCTGGCGAGAGTGAACTGCCTTGGCCAGCCACATCTTCTTTAAAAGTGCGAAGTTTAGGTAAGTCGCTGGTTTCGTTTGGCAAGAAAGGTGGTACGTCTATTTCGTCTTGATTGGTTTTAGAATTTACCCCAGAGATATTTCCCTCAATCTTGACGGCGGAAGCCTCCGGGTCGGGAGTGTTGCCCGCTTTATTTTCAGTGCCAGTGTTGGGGATACTTATTGTTTCAGCTTTTGGATTGGGATTTGGTTCGGAAGGAGTCGTTGTCTGAGTTGGGGTGGCCGCGGCTTTAGCTTTTTGTATAGCCTCCTGGCGTTTCATTTCTAGGTCGGCACGTATTTTTTGTTCGAGCGCATTTTTTTGGGCTTGGGCTAAAGCTTGTTTTTGAACTTCGGCCTGACGCTGTTTTTCGGCGGTAGCCTGCTCGGCCGCCTTCGCTTCATCCTCAGCTTTTTTACGAGCTAAGAGTTCGGCCCGTGCCCGTTCCCGTTTGTCGGCTTCCAACGCTTCAGCTTCTTGGCGCCGTTTTTGTTCCGCTTCTATTTGTTTAGTTTGTTCGTCTGCCTGTTGACGTTCTTCTTCCAGTCGTACTTTTTCTTTAGCGGCTTGAACTTCATACTCTAAATTTTCAATTTGTTTATTAATGACATCTTCTTCATCCAAAAGTTTCTGATAGGCATCGGTATTTTTTTTGAGGTCAGCTTCAATGACCAGAACTTTATTTTCTAGTTCCCATTTACGTTTTTCTAAATCTTTTCTTTTATCTTGAACAGCCCAACGTTTTTTTTCAAATTGCTGTCGTTCGGTTACATCGCTGGTGGTGTGTTCCTCACCTTCTAAAACGTCTTCTTCTAATTCGATTTTTTCTTCTTCCTGTTTGATTGGTGTCAATAGAGTTTCGAGTTCACTTTGTTTGCCGCTCAACACCACCCAGTTGATCTCCAATTTTTCTTTTTGCTTGCCGATGAAACTGAGTTGTTTTTCCAGTTTTGAATTCTCATCCCTAACTTTTTTTTCAGTTTCTTCTTCCTCACGTTTAACCGTTCGCTCCGGGCCTTCCATGGCGAGTCGGGCGGCTTCTAGTTTGTCTTTAAAATTTTCCGGTTCGATCGGGTTAGCTGCCGGCTCGTTCGTCGTCGGTTTAGTTGGTTCTGTTGTAACTGGATCGTTCATACTTTGTTCCCCGTCATTTTTTGGTAAAGTGTTTTCGTCTGACATTGTTTACATTATAAAGATAACGCCGCTCTTATACTAGCGGCGTTATCAATTCTTTTGTGAATTACTAGTGAAACAGCTCATCTGTTAAAATTGTGCTTTTTAAGCAGTAGTTGATGATGGCTTGATAAAGTCTGGATCTGCTTTTTTAATCGAGAGATTGATGCGGTTTTGATTATCGATTTCTTTGATGACGACTGGCACTGCTTGCCCGACAGCTAAGTGGTCGCCCACTTTGTCGACGCGGAAGGTGGCAATTTCGGAAACATGCACCAGACCTTCAGTGTCGGGACCAATTTTTACAAAGGCCCCAAAGTCCATTAAGCGTGTAACTGTACCGGTGAAACGTTCACCAGCTTGGTATTCGTGCGTTAAATCGCTGATGATTTTTTTAGCTTGTTCAGGTCCGTCGCCACGACCGGTAATGAAGACCGTGCCGTCTTCCTCAATATTTATTTCAGCCCCCGTCTCGTCGCTGATTTTATGAATCATTTTGCCGCCGGGGCCAATTACTAAACCAATTTTCGATACCGGAATAGTAAGGGTGGTAATGCGCGGGGCTGATTCTTTTAGGGCGGTGCGAGGGGTGGCAATAGCCGCGGTGATTTTGTCTAAAATATGCAGGCGCGCGGCTTTCGCTCCGGCGAGGGCTTCCACTAAAATAGGTATCGGTATACCGTCGACTTTAATATCGAGTTGAATTCCGGTGACCCCTTCGGAGGTACCGGCCACTTTAAAGTCCATATCACCATGATGGTCTTCTGGTCCTTGAATGTCGGTTAACACTTTGTAATTTTTCTCGGTGTCAAAAAACAAACCCATGGCAATCCCGGCGACCGGCCGCGTGATGGGTACCCCACCATCCATCAAAGCTAGAGTGGAAGCACAAACTGAACCCATGGACGTGGAACCGTTCGACGCGAGGGCCTCGGATACTAAGCGAATGGTGTAAGGAAAAGTTTCACGGTTGGGCAACACGGCGACGAGTGATTTTTCGGCGAGTGCCCCGTGGCCAATGGCCCGGCGATTCATCCCACCCAAGCGCCCGGTTTCGCCCACGGAAAATGGTGGGAAGTTGTAGTGGTGCATGAAGTATTTTTTACCTTGCGTTTCAATGTCTTCAATCAGTTGTGAATCTTGTGGACCGGATAAAGTTAAAACCGACAAGATGTGGGTGCCGCCACGATAAAAAATTCCGGTGCCGTGGACCACTTCGGTTAGCCCGCCGGCTTGCGCAAAAATCGGCCGCACTTCATCTAAGACGCGACCGTCAGCGCGCCGACTGTTAGACAAAGCTTCGGTGTGCAAGACTTCATTAATTTTTTCATCCAAGAATCTAAGACCCTCTCCAACTTGGTCGGGGGCTTCAGTTTTTAAAATTTCTTTCCAGGTGGCAGCTAGTTCCCCCATTAAACCTTTACCTGGTGTACCGGAAAAAACATGATCGATTAATTTAGGAGCGATATACTGGTCAAACAATTTACTAACGATGGCGCTAGTTTCCGGCCAGGTGACCGGGACTTTAGTTTTGCCGACGGCGGCAATAATTTCCGTTTGCCATGATTGTAGTTTTTCAATTTCTGTTACCGCCTGCTCGAAAGCGCGCGCTAAAATATCTTCTGTCACTTCGCGCGCTTCGGCTTCGATCATGTTAATATTTTTATTTTTTCCGCAGACCAGTAAGTCGAGTGCCAAGTCACCATTTTCGGTGTTGGCGGGATTGACGGTGAAGTTGGCAAGCTCGCCCGACTTTAGGCCGAGACGGACCGCGGACACCGGACCGTTCCACGGAATGTCGGAAGTAGCGAGTGCTAGTGACGCTCCTAAAATGGCCGGCACCGACGGATCGTTTTTGTCATCAATCGATAACACGGTGGCAATGACTTGTATCTCTTGGCGCAAGCGGTCGTCGAACAACGGGCGGATAGTGCGGTCGATCATCCGACCAGTGAGCACTGCTTCTTCACTTGGTCGGCCTTCTCTTTTTATAAAACGACTGCCTAAAATTTTACCGACGGCGTAAAACTTTTCTTCGTAGTCGACAGTTAGGGGGAAGTAGTCGATATCGTCGCGACTCTTCACGCCCATCACGGCTGTCACTAAAACGACAGTGTCCCCCAACCGCACCATCACCGAGCCGTTGGCTTGGTCGGCCAAGTCGGAAAAAGTAGCGGTGAGTTTACTACCTCCCAACTCCGTGGCAAATTCTTTGGTTTGCATATTTAAAATTGGCGCTCGCGGACAGATCGCCAAGTCGAACGGTTGCCCGTTAGAGTCTGGTTATCTGACCACCAGCAGATTAGGAATAATTGACCATAAATTACCACACCTCCCCCAAAAGAAAAAGCCACATGAAGGACAAAGAACTTTTTGGTTCAAGTGCCTAACACCCGGCGGCGGTCTTTGGCATGTGGGGTATGGTTTAGTTAAAGATCTTGATTATTTCCGTAGTTAACATTAACTAAGCCGGGTGAGATTTTCCCATTTATAATATCTAGGACTTTTTCAGTCACCGCTTTAGGTGGGGTGGATAGTTTTTTCAGTTCTTGGCCGTAGGTATTGATGTAAGCATCTCCGAGGGTAGAAGGGCTGATCAACGGGGTGTTGAGGTAGTAAGCTTCAAATATGTCTTGGTAGTGTCTGTTTATCTCGCTTACTAGTGAAAGCAGGGCTGAGTTGCTAACACTGTAGTTTATTAAGTGTTTGTGTTTGGCGGTTGGTTTGCCGGCTAGCCAAATTAATTTAATTTTGTGGGTCGGGCGGTTTTTAAGTAGAGCATTTAGTAATAATAAACTGCCACTAAGTTTGGTCGATATTAAATCTTTAATACCGTTTACGGTTAAATTTTCCAGATCTCCTTTACCGTTGCCGGGGTCCGCTGAAAAGATTATTACATGGGTATCCGAGGTCTCTTTTAAAAGTGTTTTTACTGAACTTGCGGAATTAATATTACACACTCTTTCATGCCAAAGTTTTTTACTGACTATTTTGGCTGATCTACTATAAAGCCATACGTCCCACCCTGCATTTTTTAGCTGGTTACCAATAGTTCTCCCTAAAGAATATTTTTTGGTTCCAGCTACTAATACTTTTGGGGTGTATCCTTTATGGGCGGTTATAAATGCCCAACCAATTTTTTTGCTTTTAACTGCACTTACTATACTTAAGTACCGGTTTTTTAGATCCCGCTCTGCTCGGCTTGGGTTGGCTACAATTTCATCCATTTGGTGAGCAAGTTTTTTGTAGGTATTTACCATATCTTCATTTTTTTGTTCAATTTTTATGTTTGAAAAAGATAGTCGTTTTAAGATTCTTTTGTAGGTAGCTGAAGATAACCCGTTGTCCCAATTAACCAGTTCTTTTATAAGTTGGGCTTCATTATTGTTTAAACTTTTGGTGGTCTCGTTTGATAAAAAGTCGGCTATAACCATAACTCCACCCGGGGCCATTAGTTCATACAAATTAGAAAATAGTTTTGATTTATTGGGTATCAAAAAAATTGCGTCTTGGCTAATAATGTGAGTAATAGTATTTTTTTGTTTAGCGAGTTTTTTGTCTATGTTGGAGGCTCTACTTCTGATAAAGCTTATATCTAGAATTCCAGCTGTTAAATTTGACGGTTTACTGTTAATTAATTTTATTTTTTTGTTGGCTTCTTTAATCATCTCATCACTAATATCTACTCCAATACCTTTGCAGTGATATTTTAAACAAATATCAATTAATGTTTGACCAGTGCCACAACCAATATCTAAAACGACAGAGCGCGAGTCTAGTGTTCTGGATGTGTTAACTTTGTTTATTAAGTGTTCTGTTGCGTTTAAGAATGACTTACTTAATGAATCATTTTTCGACGAAAACAAACCAACGTGCAGGGTGTGATGTTTGGGATCCCACGTTTTGTCGTAATGTTTTTTTAGGGAGTTAAATTTTTTTCTAGTTTTTTCCTCGGTGGTTATCATAATAGTCTAAAATTAGATGTTATTTTTAAGTAGGTAGTCGACCATATTTCCTAATAATTTATAGGTTTTTACTCTAATTGATTCTTGGGTTTTCCACCCCGCTCTGTAAGTTAAGATGTGATTACTTAATTCGTGGCTAATTTTCCAATCAGTTTTATCTCTTATTGGTAAACCAAGTATATCTTTTCGTGGTAAACCTGGATAAACGTCTAGAAAGGCTAATATATTGTTATTTATCATTTGGCTGGTCAGGGCTTGTTGATCAATAGCGTTTCCGTCTGCTGTATTTATAACAATTACTCCAGGTTTCATTTTTAGAATAAGTTTCTCGTTTAATGTGTTTTCAGCGTGGTGTGCCGGAAGATTGATTGAAATAATGTCCGCAATCTCAGACATTTTTTCAAGGGTTGAATACTTTATGCCAAGAGTCTTCTCCAGGTCGACTTTTCTTGTTTTAGAATAATAAATGACCTTAAAACCCATTCCGGTGGCTATTTTCGCCACTAAAAATCCAATTCTTCCCAACCCTACTATTCCGAACGTTTTACCGTTGAATGAATAAGTACTGGAAACAAGATTGCTAACATCTACGAGTTTATCTCCAAAGAGTATTTGAGATTTATTAAGATCAAATAAGTTAATATTTTTTGCCTCATAAAATATTATTTCGTTATCGGTTAAAAACTTAAAGTAACTCGCCAGTGTAGATTCGGTAAGTTGATATTGCTCGCAAATAACTCCAAGGGCCGTTAATCTTTCTATGGTAACGTTTAAGCCTTGCATATTAAGGAATCCAACTTTCCTATTTTGGAGGAGTTTTTCTGGAATTAGGTCTTCCATATTTCTTTCGCTGAAGTCGAATTTTACTTGTCCTATTTTGTGAAAATGATGGACAAATTTACCGCGCCTAGTATTTTTTTCGTTACTTGAAAGTTTTCGGAAAAATCCAAATAAGTGATTAATAATAGTGTGCGATACCTCTTCTTGGTTTTTGGTCGAAGTGAAAGTGGTGGGGAAGTTTCTGGTGATTAATGAGAACAAACCAGCAAATACCACTTCTGAAACTGACTCCGTACCGTAGTCCGGGATATTAGTCACTTCTATACCTAGTTTTTTAGCTAAAAGGGTGTTGATTCGATGCTCCTTTTCGTGGGTCCAAAAGATAACTAGTTTTAATTGGGGGTTCAATTTTAATATTTCATCCGGTATGTTGGTCCAACAACTAATAATAACGTCTGCACCCTCGACCCTACTCATTAGTAATTGAAGAGGAATGTTGTCGGTGGCAATTTCGGTGTAACACTTTTTACCTGTAAATACCCCCGGGTTATTCTCGTAGTCTTTTTCTAGACTTGCTGGGAGACTGGAGGGGTATTCTATTACCTCACGCGAAATACTGTTCAGAAGTTTTCGATGCTCGGGATAAAAGATTACCGTGTCTAGAATTACCACTTTATTAAATTTTTTGGCTAGGTTGATCATAGGATATATATAACATAAACATACACTATAGTCAAGTAAATAGTCTTAAGATTGTTGTAAATTATAAAAGATGTATAATATTTATATACACTTTTGATTAAAATAAGCTAGATATATCTATATTTTTCGTATGAATGATAAAAATTCCTTTTCTCCAGATTTTTACACTTCGTTAAGTGAATTAGGGTTATCTCAGTTGGAAATTAACTTGTATACAATATCTCTACAGCTTGGCCCAAGCCCCATTTCTCTACTTGCAAAGTATATGGGTATCTCTCGACCGAATGTTTATAAGGTTATAGAGGGGTTACGAGACAAAGGTCTTGCTTCATTTTACGGTCAGGAAAAGTATGCTAGAAAATTTATGGTTGAATCACCTTCAATTGTTCTTGAAAAGTTGAGAAAAAAAGGAGAGTTGTTGAAGGGCTTGGACGGTAGTTTAACGGCTTCCCTGCCTGATTTGTTGGCCTTTTATCAGCAAGGAGGTAAAGACACTAAGATAAAAGTAATTAAAAATCAGGACCAGTTTTTAAAAATTTTCCATCAGTCTTTGGAAGAGACCCGAGTTGGTGGAATGATGGAATTTTTTGGTTCGGCTAGTGATTTTATTAGTTTTGTCGGTTGGCAAACCGAACGGGAATGGATTAAAGGTCGTTTAAAGAAGAAAATATCTATCCGGACTTTAGTTTCTCCCGATAAAGATGCGGCCACCTTAAGAGTGGGGCAGGAGAAGGAGTTAAGAGAAGTGAGACTTTATAACGGAGAAGCCAACTTCCCTACTTCCTTTTTGATTTACGGTAATAAGCTGGTAATTTGGCAACCCAAAGCTCCACTAGCGGTATCTATTGAGGATGAGTATATGGCAGTTATGTTTAAGAGTATATTTTATACTTTGTGGGAAAAGTCGAAGTAGATAATTACCACACCTCCCCCAAAAGAAAAAGGTTCTTCTTGAGTTTGATTAAATAATCAATAGCACTTAATATTAAGAAATATGAAACCTAAATTTGAAAAAGGTTTTCCTTTATCTAATAAAAGTGAAACATTGCCTGAGTCGGACATTGCTCGCTATTGGAAGAGAATGGGTTTTTCTTTTAGCTCACCCAAGCCAGGTAGTCCGGCGGAGGCGAGATTGAGGGAGGCTTGTGAAAGTTATAGTCGTTTTATTGTGAACCCAAGTTTAAGAGGGGCTACTGGAAGTGAGGGCCGTCGCCGCCAGCTTCACAATGAAATTTCCATAATGACTGTCGGTGAACCAAGAAGTGGGATGGAAAGTGAGAAGGCAGAAAAAATAGCGGATTTTGCCTGCTTGGTGGCCACCGGCTTAACCGCCGCTGAGCTTCTTAAAGATGAGATGAGTCGTAATTAAAGAAAAAATTAAGGCCAGCACTGGAGAGTGCTGGCCAACTAGAGCAGGCTGGTGGTAATACAGTGAAACTTTTTACCCAGAGCTAGTGCTTCGTGGTGGTAAACATCGTCACCCCCGCGAATTTGATTTTTGCAAACTAATTGCCCTCCGGCTTTGATTAAGTCTTGAATCTCTTGTCTGCTAGCAGTATAGACTGGGCGATTTTCTTCCCAACCCTCGGTGATTTTTTTCACCAATACTTCGAGTTTTTCCACGGAGCCTCCTTTTTACTATTAGCCAAATTCAAGAATAGCACGTTACTAAACTATTGTCAAATATTAGCAGAGTGAGCTTTTAGATAGCTTTGAGGGCTTTCTTTCCCGCGCGGCGGCCGTTACCATTGCGACCATAAATGAGGAATTTTTTTGGCTCCTTATCGAGATCGATAAAATCGTCCACTGACTCCTTCAAGCGCGAGGAAGAACTGCGACCAAAAGACACAGCTTCCACCTGGCAACCCATATTGGTTTGGAGGTATTCGACCAGGGGTACAAAGTCGCCATCGCCAGAGGCGATGATCACTGCGTCTAACTTAGGCGCCATAGAAATGGCGTCGACCGCGAGACCTACGTCCCAGTCGGCTTTTTTGGCACCACCTAGAAATATTTGCAAATCTTTAGTTTTAACCTCAATCCCGATTTTATGCAAAGCCTCAAAAAAAGGCTGTTCTTCCCCGCTTTCCGTGGTCACGACGTAGGCGCGGGCTCTAATTAGGTTGCGATCCCCGACGGCTGCTTCCAAAATGGCGCCAAAGTTAACTCGAGCGTTGTATAGATTTTTGGCGGAGTGATAAAGATTTTGGGTATCAATAAATACCCCAACTCGTTGGTTTTTATGCTTAATTACGGGCATATAACTTATATAAAATTAAAGAAACTAGTATTAAATAAAATTCTACCTCAGTTCTCGCACTTCTAACTTAAGAAAAAGTTGATCAGGGGAAGAAAAAAGGCCTAGGCGGCCTCTTTCTTGCTCTCTGCCTTCTTGGCTTTGGTGTCCAAATATTTTTGATGGGCTCGGCGTTTGGCTACCAATTTAAGCAAACCACGGCGAGAGTGATGATCTTTGTTATGGGTCTTTAGATGGTCCGACAGTTCGGTGATGCGTTCATTTAACAGGGCAATTTGCACTTCCGAAGAGCCAGTATCGGTCTCGTGTTTGGCCGTCTTTTTGATCACACTAACTTTTTTCTTAGTCGTAAGCATAGGGCTATAGTAGCATAAAAGAGTTATTTTTGCAAGTAAACCGTACATAATTAGCTTAGGTAAAATAAAGGCCGATCCAGTTTGGGTATAGGGGAGGCTGGAGCGGCCTTACTCATTGCTGTGCTGTGTAGACCTTTTTTGTCCGGTGTTAGGTGACTGGAAGGTATACGCTTTGAGTATTCCTATTTTACCTTTATTGGTTAGGCTTGTCAATCCCCCTCATATGGAATGATTCCGCTGACTGGTACCCCCAGGTTTCTCTGCGCTCAAAAGAGCAAAGCCATTCCATGTTTTTTTTGGGGGGGGTGTACACCCCCCTGTAAATGTGCTCTAGGAGGGTCCTTAGAGTGGTAGTTTGTCTTGAAGTTGTAATATTGTGCGACTCTTTCTATACTGAATCAACAAAACTACTAAATATGAAACTCATTGAACAACAGAAGCAAGAATTTCTCGACTACTTAGAGATTGAAAAGGGGCGGAGCTTGAAGACTCGCAGTAGTTATGATCGCTATTTAAGCCTTTTTTTTAAGCAAACGAAAATCTCGTCCCCGACTGATATTGATGAGAATCTACTTAGAGAGTTTCGTTTGTGGTTGAATCGCCAGCCCGGTACGACCGGCACCTTGAAAAAAAATACCCAAAATTATTATTTAATTGCTCTTAGAACTTTTTTGAAGTACTTGGCGAGGCGGGGTGTTCCTTCCCTCTCGCCAGAGCGGATTGAACTGGCTAAAACGCCTGGTCGGGAGATTGATCTCTTAAATGAGGTGGAACTCGGCCGGCTACTTACTATGCCGGCCGACCAAGACGAAAAAAGTTTGAGAGATAAGGCTATTTTGGAGCTATTGTTTTCGACCGGCCTTCGGGTGTCCGAGTTAACCGGCTTAAACCGTGATTCCATTGACTTGTCTCGCGACGAGTTTAGTGTGCGAGGGAAGGGTGAAAAAGTGCGGCTGGTATTTTTGTCGCTCGACGCCAAAGAAGCTATTAAGACTTATTTAAAAAAACGAGTTGATATTGAAGAGGCTCTATTTGTGAGTTTAAAAAATAAAGTCGGTGATGCTCCGACTCGCCTCACTTCTCGTAGTGTGGAAAGAATAGTGAAGTTTTACGCTACGAAGGCGGGTATTGGCAGTAAGGTTACCCCGCACACCATTAGGCATAGTTTTGCGACTGACCTCTTACAAAATGGGGCTGATATCCGCTCGGTGCAAGCTATGTTGGGCCACTCGAGCGTGGCCACTACCCAAATATATACTCACGTGACCGACAAGCACTTACGAGAGATTCATCAGAAATTTCACAATCGTAAAAATACTGGCTCTTAATTTTTGAAAAAGTGGATAACTTTTAGGGAGGAAAAAGGTTTGGTGGTTGTGTCCGATAAGGGCCTAGCACTTATCCACAACCAATTCCTTGTCCTATACTCTGTCTGATAGTAAGATAAGCCTAGGTCTGATTTGGTCTTATCGAAATGTCCTATAGGTCGGTTTCCCCTTGATATTTTTTCTCCTCATTCAAGGCGAGCTCCTCATTTTTTCACTTGGATCTCTATGGATCCCAACCTGTTTGACACTTTCAACCCCGCCATAACCAGTGCGGGGTTTAGTTTTTTTGTTTTCCGCTTTTTCCTATTTTTACTACACCCCCTACTTGACACCGTGACGCTGACGAATTTTTTTTAGCTCCTTATTCTCGGTCTCACTCTTTTTTTCTTTACCTTGGGCGGCTAGTTTGGCTAATTCTTTATCCCCCAATTCATTAAGATCTTTAGCTCGGTTTAATAAGTATTCCTTGGTATTTTGGGTGGGCTCGTCGAGTACCTCTTCCAATAGAGCATGCAAAATTTGCCCGATTTGGGGACCAGGTTTCACGTGCAACTCGTTCATTAAGTCATTCCCGTCAATTTTTAGCATAGTGACCGAGGTGGGGCTACGCAAGGCCTCTTCAATCATCGATTCGTATTTTCTCAAGCGATAAGGGTGTTCCTTGGGCCGGCCCATACCGATTCGGTCGCTGGTGCGTAGCTTCATCAAGTCCCAGACATTGTTCTCCCCCACTTTGGCTATAATTCGGCGGACGGCTGACAAGGTAATTTGATCAACATCCACAAAAAACATATGGTTTCTAACCAGTTTTTCCACCACCTCGGCAGTTTTAGACGGGTATTTTAGGTCGGCCATAATTTTCTGTACCAGTCGCGCTCCCACTACCTCATGACCGTAAAAGGTCCAGTCATTTTTCTCTTTAATCCAGCGCCTGGTGGCTGGTTTACCAATGTCATGAAACAGAGCCGCTAGACGTAGGTGAAGGGGGAAGTCTCTCTCAGCGGCGTGTTGCAAAGCTCGGAGCGAGTGTTCCCAGACATCAAAGATATGATCCCCGTTTTGCTCAGTGCCGATTGCTGGTACTAAGTCGGGTAAAACGTGCGGTAAAAGTTCAAGCTTGGAGATAAGCTGTAGACCCATCATTGGTCTTTTAGACATAATAATCTTGTTAAATTCTTCACGCAGTCTTTCTTTAGAAATCCGTCCGAGTAAGCCCGCCTCTGCCTCGATGGCTTGCTCAGTCACCGGGTCAATACTAAAGCCTAGCTCGGTAGCCAAGCGGACAGCCCTAAGCAGGCGCAAGGCATCTTCGCGGAAGCGCTCGGTGGGTGAGCCGACGGTTTTGATGATCTTGTCCTTTATATCAGCTACTCCCCCAAACAGATCAATAAGTTGTCCTTTATCAAGATTATAGGCTAGGGCATTAATGGTGAAGTCGCGACGAGCTAAATCATCTTCTATCGATTCGGCAAAGTGGACTTGATCTGGGTGGCGGTGGTCAGTGTACTCAGATTCAGTGCGGTATGGAGTAACCTCGACATTTTTTAAAGTTGGGTCATCGGTGTCCTCATTCACGATTGTGACTGTGCCGAAGCGGTTTTCGTAAAAAGTCTTAGTAAATAAGGCCTCAATCTCAGAGGGAGTGGCTTTGGTAGTAATATCCCAGTCTTTAGGTTCGCGGTTCATTAGGCTGTCACGAACACAGCCTCCCACAATAAAAGCCTCAAAACCAGCATTTTCCAGGGTTTTGGTTATACGTGAAACTTCTTTTGGGACTGGTAACGATATTTTCATAAAGAAACTAGTACTCCACTTGTGTGCTCTCGGAGGGACTCGAACCCCCAACGACGGTTCCGAAGACCGTTGTGATATCCATTTCACCACGAGAGCCTAATGGCCATAGAATAGCGTGGAATTGAAAAAAAAGCGAATTTTTTAGGTTGTTTACTCTCGAGGAATAGTAAGTATTATATGTGCGGGTAGGGAGAATCGGTCAGGAATATCTTGCCCTCCGTCGAGGACAAGATTTCACGACCCTGGCTCACCTGTTTTTCTTGCTAGAAAAACATAGTTCCGCCTTTCGATTCTCCACGCAAGTAAAGCAGTTTACTTGCTCATTCCGTCACTAAAACCACAAAAAACCAGGTTAAAACCTGGTTTTTTGTGGTTAGTGCGGGTAGGGAGAATCGAACTCCCGACTCGTCCTTGGCAAGGACGTGTTCTACCACTAAACCATACCCGCTACTTTTTACTTCCCTAGTATAGCTAATTTATGGCGATAGTAAAGAAGTTTAAGCAAAATATGTTAACCTGTAAGTGTAAGGAAGCTTTAGCCCAGCAGTCTAATAATTATAAGGAAGGTATAAAATATATAATTCTTTTTATTTATGAATAAATCCGTTGGTATAGTGGTAGCAGTGATTGTTTTACTCATATTGTTGGGTCTATGGGCGGCATTTAAAGAAAATGAGGAGCAAATCATCCCAATAGACGACGATGACTCACCGGCTACCCAAGAGATAAGTCTGTTTTTTCTCAATGAAGACCGTTTTGCTGTGGGAACAGAGCCTTATGAGGATGGAGTCACTCGCTCTATTCCCGCCTCTAGCGAGGCTAAACAGGCGGTAATTAGCGCCCTTTACGCTGGACCAACAGCGGATGAAACCGACCAATCACTACGTATGGTTTATAGCGAGTCGACGGGCGCCAGGGTAGACTTTGACGAAGCCACAGGCACTGCCTCGGTTTATTTAGAGAGTGGCTGTAATAGTGCTGGGGCGACTTATACGGTGGCTAATTTAATAATCAGGAATCTAGAGCAGTTTTCAGACGTAAATCGGGTTATTATCTATGATCCGGAGGGTGAAACCTTAGGCTCTGAGACAGATATTGGTAATTTGGTCCCCGCTTGTTTACAACCGTAGTTGGGCTGGCTTTTAGACTCAAGTGTCCCCTAGCTACCCCAACCGTGGCTTATAAATATCGCTTAGTTGAGCGATATTTTGTTAAAAAAGTGGATAACCTTGGGGACAATGTGTATAACGGACAGTCTTTTTAAAGTAGAGTTTGTCTTTTTACAATGAGAGAATATTGAAATTATGTTGATAGATAAGGCTTTTACTGGAAAATAAAGGAAAATGGTTAATTCTCAAGAGAAAATCCTAATTTGGTTACATATGTAACACTTTCTATAAAAGTTATACATGAAACTTTAACTTAAGGATGTGCTAAACTTTAGTTAATGACGGCGAAAGCTCGATTGGGAGCCCTGGGGGAACAGGTAGCGGCTAAATATCTAAAGCAAGCCGGCTTTAAAGTGGTGGCACAAAATTACCGGAAACCCTGGGGAGAAATTGACCTAGTGGCTACTAAAGGAGGAAATCTTCACTTTGTGGAAGTGAAAACAGTCACTAAAGCCGAGAATGTTTTACATGAAACAGGGGAGCAGGGTGATGATTATGAGCCGGCCGACAATATTCACCCCTGGAAGTTGAAGCGCCTGGCTCGGGCGATGGAAAGCTTTATGCTTGATCAGAACATTCCCGAAGAGGTGGACTATCAGTTGGATGCCATTTTGGTCTACTTAAGCCCTAAGGAGCAGGTGCTTAAAATAGAGTATTTACCGGATATTTTTTAGTAAATTGGTCATAAAAGTGTTGGTTTTTTAAGAAGTTTCGTGTTACGATGGGGGAGTTAAAAAATGGGACGTGGTGTAACGGCTAACATTTTTGGTTTGCCTGTCCGCCAAAGCCAGAGCCGGGACGTGGTGTAACGGCTAACATTCTCGGTTTGGGACCGAGCGATTCCGGGTTCGAATCCCGGCGTCCCGAAAGGGGGCGATGGCAGGTGGGGGACCGAGCGATTCCGAGTTCGAATCTCGGCGTCCCGACAAAAAAACCACCAAAGACTCCGCTTAAGCGGGGTCTTTGGTGGTTTTATAAAACTAGTTCGATCAAATCCAACGAAGCTAAATACACTTTTCGTGTTCATAAAATAAGTACCCGCATTATTTATTGATTGACAAACTGGCTTTTATTGAGCAGGCTAATCAATAGTATTGTTGTGTTCTAGTGTTATTGTAATATAGTCAACGAAGGAGGATTTCTGATGAAACGTGAATTTAGCCTCTTGTTGCTAGTGGTGGTGGTTACGTTGGTGGTCGGCTGTCCCACGACAGTGCCGGGGGAGCGAGAATACTGGATCACGATCGAAAACCACACTGACATGGAGCTGACAGAGTTGTATATTAGCCCCTGCGGTGAAAGTTACTGGGGCGACAACTGGCTAGTAGGATCCATCGATCCCTGGACGTCCCACTACGAGGTTCTATTTGCCAACCAGTGTTGGGATATCCGGATTGTGTCGGAGTATGGAAACACAATGACGACTCAGTTGTTTTTAGACTCCGACTACCTGATTCCTGTCTACCAAAGCAAGTCGGGTCAGTTGCTCGGAGAGAGCGAGGAAGCCTACTGGGAAGATGGTGATTTTCTCTTAAAAGAATATCCACCACCCACCGAGTAACCAGTGCTCGAATCGTTTGCCGTCCCTATCAACAGTAGGGGCGGCACTTCATTTCCGGAGTTTTTTGATTTCATAGTCAACTTAATATCTCGAGTAAAATTTTTAACTTTTTATCTTGACAGGTTTTTATTAATAATGGACAATGCCCAGCAGATTTAGTAGTGGTTACACAACTGGGAGGAGACTATAATGCCAAAGCCCAAGTGGAGCGACTTCTGTTTTTTGTTCGTGTTTGGGGCGTCAATGGCTAGCTTGTGTTTGGTGGAGGCTTACTTAGACGGGTCAGCTTTAAAGCTCGATGTGATTCTCGGCGTCGTTATCGGAGTGCTTGTTACGGTGGTCTACACCGGATTCCGTTGGTTTGATTGGGACAGGCGAAACGAGGCCATGGTCGAGATCTTACGTTATCATCCGAATGATATCGAAGTCTTTCTCGGGCGGTGGGGTGTGCGGGTGACGGCGCAAACCTTCGTCTGTGATATGGCGTTGTTTCGTCAGCATTCGGCCAAATATCTCGGCGCGGTGTTAGCTAAGCTCCTGGAGTATAAGCTTGACCGTAATGGCTGTCGGCCCGACTACCGCTATAGTGGTCAGTCAGCCTACACCGACTTGGTGCGGATGGCGGTGGTAGCTTACGATCAAGCTAGTCTGCCTAAAGGCTTTGTCACAGGTTTGAAAAATTACTCGGCTTGCGCGGAATATGAGTTGAGACGAGCGGTAGCGGCGGTGGATTACTATGACCGCCTCACAAGTTGGACGACAGAATTGCACGAAATGGAGGAGCGGTTTGCGGGTGAACGCGAGGAGGCAGTGCAAGCTTCTTTAACACCGGTTGCCACTGTTCGGTTGTGGAACTGGACCTGGTGCAAGTTGAGCCGGTTGCGACCCACGATTTGGGCGCCCACTTGGACCGCCCCGGCGGTCAAAGAGGCAAAACTCTAAACAGATATCCGGTGCCTCCTTTGAAATTTCTCAAGGGAAGCACCGGTTTTTTGATGCGGGTAATAATATTGACAAAACGCTTAAATTTGTTATAATATAAGAAGATTAAAAAAGGGGAGGAATGAATATGACTTGGGAGCGCGTTTTTAATTTTTTGGCGGCGGCAGTGACTTTTGTCTGGCGCGAGCTCTTGGGTCCCGTTGTCACCGGCTTGGTTCGGGGCGCTGGCGAGGGCTTACGAGCGGTGGCCCGGCGACTCGTCCCGCCAGTGGCCGTGGTCGGCCTCTTGGTCCTCTGGTACCGGACCAACCCGGAGAGTCTGGCCGACTCAATCGGTCTCGTGGTTTTCTTGGGCCTCTTGGCCTGGGTTGGTCGCGAGTGGTTCCGGGCGGCCTTCTCCGGGCGAAGGCGATGAGGGTGTTTCGAGCCGAGGGAAATCTCCTTCGGCTCTTATTTTATACACTTTTATATACAGACAAGTTCTAGCTGATTGACTTTTTTACTGTTTCTGTTATACTAGACAGCGTGCGTGTAAATATCTCAAAAAGTTTTCTCTCCAGGTGTATACAAACGCGAGGGAGCAGAGATCAGTATGAGGGGTCGTTACTTCGCATATGTTAATAAGTTAAATTGTATACACATGGCTAAGAAGTTATACGTTGGTGGTTTGCCTTACTCTACCACTGACAGTGAACTCCAGGAGGCTTTTGCTCAGGCCGGTGCAGTTTCTTCGGCAACCATCATCATGGACCGAATGACTGGCCGTTCCAAGGGCTTTGGTTTCGTTGAGTTTGAAAACGATGGCGACGCTGACAAAGCGATCGACATGTGGAATGGCAAAGACTTTGGTGGACGGAATCTAACCGTCAACGAAGCTCGCCCGCTCGAAGAGCGACCTCGCCGCTAACCGTAAGGTTACGACTGGTTTCTACCAAAAAAACCGCCCCAAGGGCGGTTTTTTGTTTTAGGTTGATTTAGATGTTTTTATAAAAATATTAAAGCCGAAGTTACAGTGGTGTGTGCAACTTCGGCTTTACGAACAGAAACCTCCCCCGCGATATGTCATTTTTCCGACCTTCCATGGTGTTGGTGTATCTCCCACGTGTGCGTGATGGCCGCCTTGGCCCCGCTCCAAATCATGGTGGCCACGATAATTTGAGGCGGATTTTTAGGATTAGTTGGAACAAGTATCCGAAGTTCCTCACTTTGCAGTTTGGGATACACATCGGAGTTAAATCTGAGAGTGATGCTGGCGCCGTCTGGATTGTGGGAAATCTCAGAGACAACACCTCTATGTCTCGGGGCCACAGTTCCTCTGGCCGCGTTTATTATTTTGTCATCTAGCGACAAGTTGCGCACTTCAAGCAACACTAGGATCACCTCCTTTCTGGTGCGGTGGAAATGGGTTTAGTTTCGATCACAAAGAACAGATACCCTCATTTTAATAGGGTCGGAATTTATGTCAATGTCAACAATTCCCGTAAGGATGGCTCTCTTCTTTTGGTCGTGATAAAATTTATCAATGCCAATTATATTTTTGCTGGTAATTTTAGTGGTCGCGGTGGTGGGTGGGGTGACCAGTGGGTATATAAAGTATCACCGCCGACACGGAAAAAAATTAGAATGCGCTATTACTACCGATTGTGAGCAGTTATTTTCCAGTTCTTACGAGGCTTGGCGGGGGATAGATAATGAAAAGCTTGGTTTATGGTTTTTTGGCTTAGTGATTGCTTTTGCGGTCCTTGGGGCGGTGGTAGGGGTTTATTGGTGGCTTAAGGTAGGTTTGCTCTTGGTGACCATGGCTGGAGCCGGGTATGGAATTTATTTAATCCACGCCCAAATTAGAGTGATTAAGCACTGGTGCACTTGGTGTTTGGTGCCGACCGTTTCGGCGGTAATCATTCTCTTGGCGGTGTTGGGGTTACTGGCAGCTTAAATTTTCAGATTGAAACGGCCGAGCAATTTTGCTAGTATGCCTGGTGTTACTCTGTAACATATGCGGGATTAGTTAAATGGTATAATATCAGTTTTCCAAACTGAGGTTGGGAGTTCGATTCTCCCATCCCGCACAAACCACAAAAGACCGGATTTTAACCTGGTCTTTTTTTGGTTTTAGTGACGGAATGAGCAAGTAAACTGCTTTACTTGCGTGGAGAATCGAAAGGCGGAACTATGTTTTTCTAGCAAGAAAAACAGGTGAGCCAGGGTCGTGAAATCTTGTCCTCGACGGAGGGCAAGATATTCCTGACCGATTCTCCCATCCCGCACAAAAATTTACCCACCAGACGTGATCTGGTGGGTTAGTCGGCAAAACTGGAAACGATGTCGTAGTGGCAATCAAGGACTATGCCTTGATTGGACCCAGGTTGATACTTGCACCACCCACGTATTTTTTGGTCAGACAAGATGAGTGGTAGAAAGGTGTAGTCGCCAGCCATCATCTCCACTTGGCGGGGGTTGGCGATCAAGTCAGAAATGTTAAACCACTGACCTTTGACCATTTCCTCACTGTCCTGGGGCTCACCCTGGTACTTGGTGGTGGTGAAAATATGGACCAAGAACTCTGAATCCGGCCCGTTGTGGAAGGTGATTTCCGCCACTTTAATCAGGTCGGAGGCTACGAGCTTGACCTCGGTTTCTTCCCGGGTTTCGCGCACGGCCGTTTCTGGTGGGGTTTCGCCCACTTCACATTTACCACCCGGCCCGGTGTACTTACCGATACCGATTTTTCCGGTTTTACGGCCCATAAATACTTGGCCATTCCTGTTGGATATAAAAACCAGTGCGCCCACTTTTTTACTCATAGTATTTCTCCGGTTAGGGTTTCTGACTCAACTCTACCATCATTATTATTTAGCACAAGTCTACTCTTTTGAAAAAGTTTGCTACAATCGGAGGCGTAATAACTAACTTAATTTACCATGCTGACATACTGTTATGCTAAGGGAAAAATTGTCCGTTTAAGCCAAGCGACTGTTCCGGCCAATGATCTGGCGATTTTGCGCGGTTACGCCGTGTTTGATTTTACCCGCATTTATAACGGCCGGCCGTTTCACCTTAAAGATCATTGGGCTCGTTTCAATCGCTCGGCTCGGGAGCTGGATCTTAAGGTACCGGTTAAGCTAACAGAAGTTGAACAGGCAATTAGTGATCTCTTAAAAAAGAACAAGGTTAAAGATGCTTCCGTCCGCCTGGTGTTGACCGGTGGGGCTAGTGTGGACTCTATAGCTAAAGGCCCGGCCGAATTTTTTATCTTAATGGATTATCATTATAACTTACCCCCGGCAGTTTTTACGGAGGGAGCTCGGTTGATAACCTATGAGTTACAACGGGTACTACCGACGGCTAAAAATACCAATTATGCAGCGGCGGTAAAACTACAGAAGGATCTAAAAAAGGCTAAAGCGGTCGAGGTGCTCTATGTTAACAATGGTGCCATTTTAGAGTGTTCGACCAGTAATTTTTTTATCGTTAAAAACAAAGTGATAATAACGCCGAAAGATAAAATTTTGACCGGGGTGACTCGTCAGATCGTGCTTAGACTGGCACGGAAAAAATATAAAATAGAGGAGCGGTCGCTTAAGTTTGTCGAGCTTAAAACCGCCGACGAGGCTTTCTTAACCGCGAGCAATAAATACGTGACCCCGGTAGTGAAAGTGGATGAGATGGTGATCGGATCTGGTCGGGTTGGCGAGGTGACTAAAGAGTTACTCGCGACCTATCACGAAGAAATAAAGAAAGAGTGTTATAGCTAAAGTATTCGGGACACAAAAAAACCGCTTCTGAGCGGTTTTTTTGTGTAGTGAGAAACGACTTAGCTGTTTACTTGACAGCGTCCTTAAGAGCCTTAGCGGCTCGAAACTTGGGCACACGCATAGCCGGTACTTGAACGGTTTCGCCGGTGCGCGGATTGCGGGCTGTTCGGGCGGCGCGATCCTTGGTGGAGAAAATACCCAGTCCGGCGATTGATACTTCCTCGCCTTTCTTTAAGGTGTTGACGATGGAGTCAACTACCACATCGACTGCTTTCTCAGCGCCGGCCTTGGTTCCGCCGATGGCGACGTGCACTTCCTCGATGATTGCTTGTTTGTTCATACCATAGATGGTTAATTTGCTAATGGCACGACCTTAATACCTTGATTAATAGTATATATTTTAGGGCTAGATGGTGCAATAGCTAGGTATTTTGGTGATCCGGGGTTTTTATGATTAAACAATAAGCACCCAGACCGGTTTATCTTACCGATACGGGTGCTGATTAGTAAAAAGTGAAGTTAAAATCGATTCAAAACTAGCGAGCGTACTCTACCACACGGGAATCACGGATGACCGTGACCTTAATTTCTCCTGGATACTTAAGTTCGCGCTCGATGCGCAAGGTAATGTCATGAGCTAATTTTTTAGCTTCCAAGTCACCGAGTTCTTCTGGTCGGACAAAGACTCGAATTTCCCGGCCAGCTTGAATAGCATAGGTTTTTTCAATACCACCAAAGGAATTGGCAATATCCTCTAAATCTTTTAGGCGTTTAAGATAATTTTCCAAACTGTCGCGTCTAGCGCCTGGCCGCCCGCCCGAGATAGCATCGGCGGTTTGGACGATAATGGATTCAATCGTTTCGTATGGGTACTCCTCGTGGTGCGATTGCATGGCTTTGATAATCGCTTGGTCCGCCCCAAATTTTTCCAGAATGCGCCGGCCAATTTCTACGTGAGTACCGGAAACTTCATGATCCACCGCTTTACCGATATCGTGCAGGAGAGCTCCGGCCTTAGCGACTTGGACGTCAGCTCCCAGTTCTTCGGCGAGCATGCCGGCAAAGTGGGCCATTTCGATCGAGTGATGCAAAACATTTTGGCCGTAGCTGGTGCGGAAGTGTAGGCGACCTAAGATGAGCAGGATGCGCGGATCCAAATTTAATACCCCCACTTCATAAGCGGCCTGTTCACCTCGCTCTTTAATGATTTTAGAAATTTCTTCTTTGGCTTTAGCTACAAATTCTTCAATTTTAGCCGGTTGAATGCGGCCGTCTAAAATCAAGTTTTCCATGGCCGCTTTAGCAATTTGGCGACGGATCGGGTCAAAGGACGAGAGGACAATGGAGCCGGGGGTGTCGTCGATAATCACTTCCACTCCGGTTTCTTTTTCGAAAGTTCGAATATTGCGACCCTCTTTACCGATAATTTTGCCTTTAACATCGTCGGATGGAATATCGACATTGGTCGACATAATGTCAGGAACGCTAGAGTTGGCTAACCTTTGAATGGTGGTAGCTAATATATCGCGCGATTTTTGTTCCAACTTGTCTTCAGCATTCATCTCCAATTTATGCATCCGAATGAGCAAATCTTCCTCGTAGTCTTTTTCAACTCGGCTAATCATTTCTTGGTAGGCCTCTTCCTTGGTTAAGCCAGCAATGCGAGTTAGCTCTTTCTCTTGTTCATCTTGTTTGGCTTCTGTTTCCTCTTCGGCACGTTTAATGTTTTCGGCTTTGGTGCGTAAGTTTTCGGCTTCTTGGTCAATATCCGATTGCCGTTTGTCTAAAAGCTCGTCTTTTTTGATCAAGCGATCCTCTAATTTTTTGAGCCCGGCCTCTTTACTTTTTTCTTGTTCCTTGGCCTCCAATAAGATGTGGGCCGATTCTTTTTCCGCATCTTGCACAATTTGCTGAGCTTTATCCTTGGCCTCCAGCAAAGTTTGCTTGATGGTTAGTTCAATTGAACCTTTTTGTCCCAAGGTAACCAGCCAGCGCAGAAAGTAGCCAATGACTACGCCACCGAGACTGGTGGTCCCGGCAATAATTATTACAGTTACTAAGTTCATAAGCGCGTGGCCTCGTCCGCTTGGCAAGGCTAGCTAAACAGTTTGGCGGTAAGCTACATCCCAAAATTAGCTGGTCGGGGGTCCGGCCAGGTCATTAACAATGGGTTTAGAAATAGCAAATGGTCCAGAGTTCGGTCGGTCATAGCAGTCGCAAGCAGAGTAAGCCTTTTACAATTAATAATAAGGTAACCGAATCATATCAGGACTTTTCCACTTTGTCGAATCAGTTTAAAACCCCCGCCAGAGCCTAGGCTCTGGCGGGGGTTTTGATGGAACGGTCTCTACTTTTTAGTTTTAGGCTTAATCACGTTATCAATCAGGCCGTACTTTTTGGCTTCCTCGGCTGACATATAGAAGTCGCGATCAGAATCTTTTTCCACTTGTTGCAGGGGCTGGCCGGTAAACTTGGCCAACATGCGGTTTAATTGATCTTTGGTTTTTAAGATGTGGCGGGCGGTAATTTCTAAATCAGAGGCTTGACCCTCGGCACCGCCTAAAGGTTGGTGAATCATTACTTCCGAGTTGGGTAGGGCCAGACGCTTGCCTTTGGTACCAGCGGCGAGCACCAAGGCTCCGCCGGAGGCGGCAATACCGACAACAATCGTAGAAACATCCGGTGCTACATGCTCCATGGTGTCGATAATAGCTAGGGTGGAGGTGACGGATCCGCCAGGGGAATTAACATACAACTTAATATCTTTTTTGGGATCTTCTGATTCTAGGAACAATAGCTGAGCAATAACAGTATTGGCCACATTGTCATTAATGGGGCCACCTAAAAAAACGATTCGCTCTCGCAAGAGGCGCGAGTAAATGTCGTAAGCTCTTTCACCAAATTGAGATTTTTCGATGACGGTTGGGATAAGCATAGGTTTATGATGATTATGAAAAATTATAAGTTATTTAGTCACTGTCGACAATTGGTCACCTGGTTGATCCGGGTCGATAAAGTTCATTACCAAGTTATTTGTTAAAACGTTTTCGACATACGCCCGGAGACGATCAGGGGAAGTTTGGCCGGCAGTTTCTGGTAGGCGCACCATTAGCTGGTCCATTTCTTTGGCTACTTGTTCAGGCGCCGGCTTTAGTTCATATTTCTCGGCCAAGTGGCTCGCGACCAAGCCAAACATGACGCGTTTCTTGGCCTCGTTTTCCCAATCTGACTTTAGATCCGCTTCGGTTTTCTTAAGGTGACTTAAGTAGTCGGTGAAAGTGAGACCCATGTGCTCGATTTGTCCGCGCATTTCCGCCAACATTTTTTCCTGTTCTTTTTTAACCAAAACTGGTGGCAGGGGGACAGCGGCTTGTTCACCCAAGGTTTGAATGATTAGGAGGCGACGCTTGTCTCTAGCTTCGGAAATTTTCTCGGCTAACATATTAGTTTTAAGCTGGCTTTTAAAATCGTCAACGGACTTGAAATCACCAAGAGTTTTGACAAAGTCATCAGACAGCTCCGGTAAGTCAGGCTTGAGCTCGTCGGCCGAGGCTGGCTTTACTCGGCTGCGACGGATATTATCAATCGTTTGGTTTAATTCTTCCTCAGTCACCTCAGTGGGTAGTGGCTGGTCTTTAGCCACTTGCTCGGCTAGAGGTTTGTGATCGGGCAGATTAAATTCCGGCCGGACGGCGACTTTTAAGGTAAAACCCAAAGGATTGTCTTTAGCGAGTTTGGTGAGGGCAACTTCGGGTGGACCGATCGGTTCTAGCTGGTGATTTTTAATGAGTTCCGGGTACAAATCGCTAATAGCTCTTTCGGCCATTTCCGTTAAAATGGCCGGTTCCCCAAGGCGTTCCAGAGCGATTTTGTCCGGAGTATGGCCGGGACGGAAACCAGCCACGTTCAACTGACTTTTAAAGTCGGCTAACACAGTTGGCCAGTGAGCCATAAAATCAGCGGTGGCAATTTCCCCGCTTAGTTCCACTTCGGAAGTGTCCAATTTTTTTAACTCAACTTTACCCATATGAAGAGGTTAGTTTAGCTTAATTATAATTTTTTGCAATCAGCCTAAATTAACCGGTGGATGACCCGAGATAGGTAAAATAACTAGTTACTCCAAGTTTGTCTCGAGTAAGTCTAGTTCACCTTCCAGAGAGGAAAAGTTGGCGGCTTCCAGATCTTCTTCAATATCATCTAAGTTGGTTGAGGTGCCGGTAGTCATCCAGGTTGGTTCAGTAACCATCGTGGCGGCTGATTCTGAATTATCAGCTTCAAGTGGAAGAGGGACGGTGATATCTGTGTTTTCGTTTTGCCAGCTCCGGCTCTTTTGATACTGCTGGTAAAAAACGGCGATGGCTCCTAGGACTAGTACTATTATTATTATTACAGTTCCAATGAGAGGGCCGGTGGAACCACCAGCAGGGGTTGGATTAGTGAGGGTATCTTCCGGGTTATTATAATCCATAACCTTTACTCGTTACTTAGAGTTTTGGCGGTCTCAATCGCCTCGGCCAAGAGGTCGCGGACTTGGCCTAATTTAACCACCGCTTCTTCGATCATCATTTTAATGTCACGAATAGTTTGACCGGGATCAGTGGAGGTGAAAACGGCAGTGGTGCTGGCTCTAGCAACAGCGATAGTAGTACTGGCTTGATCCAGGAGTAGACCAGCTTCGTTGGCTTGATTTTGAACTTTGGTAGTATCTTTACCATTAGTCGAGAGTTCGGCTAAGCTCGAATCTAAGCGATTTAAAATACCGCTTAAGTATTCTGAGTAACGTTCGGTATTGGTGAGGACTCGGTCGTACGAAGCTAAAATGGTTTTCTGACGGAGACTCAAGATTCTTTCTTCTAAACTTTTAATTTTGTCTTGAATCGAATCAGAAGAAGCAGAATCGACAACGGTCGATCCAGTGGTTTGTTGTTTTAGAAACGATTCACGGTGAGCTCGAGCTCGGTCTTGGATGGTGGCATAGTCGGTACTTTGGGCTAAAGTGGTGGCTGGAAGTATCAAACTCAAAGATCCTAGTGTTAAGCTGATAACGGCTAAAAATTTCATGTTTTTGATTATTTAAGGACTAAAGTCGGCTTAAACCCGCCAAAAAAGCGAGGTTGCCAATAGGATCACTATAGCATTTTAAATAGGCAAATTCCACCACTTTATCCAGCCTCAGGCTAGAGCTTAAAGTGAGGCTTACTCAGCTTTGACTTGGAACTTATCGTGGTAGAGCACAAAAGATCGTTCGATATCCCGCTTAGCTTCACTGGCATTGCGCCAGTCGGCCACTATTACTTCCTTTTTTTGCAGATCTTTGTAGACTTTGAAGAAGTGTTTAATTTCTTCTAGAGTGTGGGTGTCGAGATCGGTAATATCTTTAACGTAATTGTAACGGGGGTCTTTGATGGGTACTGATAGAACTTTAGCGTCGGAGTCGCCATCATCAGTCATTTCCATCACACCGATGGGTCGGGCTTTGACGAGGCAGCCCGGCACAAAAGGTTCGTGCGACATCACGAGGACATCCAAGGGATCACCATCAGGCCATAAGGTTTGAGGGACGAAACCGTAGTTGGTCGGGTAGTGCATTGGCGAGTACAGGACGCGGTCGACGTGAATCAGGCCGGTGTCTTTATCCAGTTCATATTTAATGCGAGATAGCTTAGGAATTTCGATGATTACGTTTAACTCGTCTGGGGTACCGGCGGGAACATCATGCCAAAGGTTCATAAATAATATAAGAGTTAAGTTTAATAAAGGTTGGTGTTTAACTGGTTTCGGTTTCAGGTGGGGCATCAGCTATCTCTGACTCAGCACTGGCTTCTGGTTCTAGTTTGACTGCTAAGTCTTCCGGAATCTCGGGGGTGGTAATATTTATTTTCCAGCCGGTAAGCTTGGCGGCTAAGCGGACGTTTTGACCGCCTTTGCCGACCGCGAGAGAAAATTGATCAGCACTCACATCCACAGTCGCTTGATGCTCGTCTTCATTTAGGGTCACATCATTAACTTTGGCCGGTGATAGGGAGTTGGTAATAAACATAGACATATTATCCGACCACTCGATAATATCGATTTTTTCTCCGCCCAGTTCGGCGATCACGGTGTTCACCCGAGAACCGCGCTGGCCCACCATCGAGCCAACCGGATCAATACTATTATCATGAGAGGTGACGGCAATTTTGGTGCGAGAGCCGGCTTCACGGGCGACCGCTTTTATTTCCACGGCGCCACTGCCGATTTCCGGTGCTTCCATGGCAAACAATTGCTCGACAAATTTAGGGTGCGAGCGGGAGAGTTTCAGAGCAATCCCCCGTGGGGTGTCTTCTACCAAGTAAAGATAAGCCCGAATACGCTCGCCTTGACGGTAAAATTCCCCGGGGATTTGTTCCTCGTAGGGGAGGATAGCGGTGGTGCGGCCCAGGTCCACAAACACATTACCACGTTCGATTTTTTGTACTTTACCACTGGCAATCTCGCCTTCCTTTTCGGCGTATTCATCCAAAATAGAAACCTTTTCGGCTTCACGGATGCGCTGGATAATCACTTGCTTGGCCGTTTGGGCGGCGATGCGGCCGTAGTCGTCTTTGGTTTCCAAGGGGAAAATCAGTTCTTCACTCACTTGGATATCTTTTTTAATTTTTTTGGCATCATCAATCAAAATGTGATGTTCCTCATTAAAGAGAGGACGTTCGTCTGCATCGTCACGAGGCTCCTCTTCATCGAAGCGAACGGTGGTGCCGTCGACGGCAATTTTAACCTGGTTAAATTCAATGGCGCCGGTGTTTAGATCAAAGTTGGCCCGCACAATTTGCCCTTTCTTACCATAGTCTTTTTTATAAGCGGCCACTAAAGCATCGTTAATAGCTTCGGTGATTTTTTCCCGGGGAATGTGACGCTCTTCTTCCAGTTCGCTCAGGGCCGCGTTTAAAGCTTTTAAGTCAATCATAAGGATTAAGTATTTAGTGTATTGTATTTTGTATGGAGACTATGAAGTCAAGATACAAAATCACTGATAATTTTAATAAAAAACCCGCTCTTCCTGGTCAGAATAGCGGACTAACATTCGTATATTAATGATACCAAACCATGAGTAGGGTGTCAATTTATTTTTAGAAAAACCTAATTTTAGGGTACGGATTTTTTGAAGCTTAAAAAATCCTGAAACGTTCGGTTCGACAACCTCACGACCCCCTAAAATAGGTTTTTCTATGATTTTAGTATCAATCCCCCACGAGGCTTAGCCTCGTGGGGGATTGTGGTTCTAGATAAGGATATTTTTGATAGGTAAAAATCTTGACGAAAATTAGATAAAAGTGTATAATTAAATAAGATAAGGTGGTGGCTTTGCATAAGGCAAGGTCAAAAAAAAGAAGGAGAAGTTGTCATGGCTAACGTCGTTGGCGACGAAGTGTTGGGCAAGATTGCTCGGCAGCAGCATGATTGGTTTCGACGGGTGAAAGAAGGATCATTGGATCCTGCCGAGGTTTTGCTGGTCCATCAGATTATCCAAGACTTTGGGGACGGTAAAATACCGAACTTACTGGGACTAAGGAGAGGAACTCATGAACTTCGGCCAGTCAAATATGTTATCGACTGCGACGCCGACCCCTTCCTGCCTGACGGCTGGAAAGTGGAAGATCACCAGCAGGGCGGTATCCTTAAATGGACGGAGTCGCTCATCGCTCTCTATCTCGACCAGAGACAGCAGAGCGGCCGGTGCATCGGTCACGACCTGCGCCGGGCGCTCAGGAATCAGAAGGTTCTGAACGCCAACGTGTTAGACTTCCTCTTACAGCACCCCGAGCTCATCCCTGAAGAGTGGAAGGGCAAAGAAGTTTTCTTCTGGGGCACCATCTACCTCATTTCTGACGACAATCTCTGCGTCCGTTCTTTGTCCTGGCACGGCGATGAGTGGCGCTGGAGCCACTTCTGGCCCGACTTCATCTGGCCCAACAACTACCTTGCCGCGGTGCGCGCAAGTTAGCCCTTTGGGATTGGTTTCTGTGTTCTAAACTTAACTTAGGTACCCTGACCTTAGTTCTTGAGCCCCGTGCTTTTCTGTGTAAACACAGATTAGCGGCGGGGCTCTTTTTGTTTGGTTAAGATACCAACAGTTGGGGGGCGGTAAAAAATTGATCTGATGGTATAATTTTAAAAACATGAGTTCTTCTATCTTGCTTAATTTTTTAGTGACCAGTCGTTTGTTGTCACCAGCGGAAGCCGACAGTGTGGCCGCGGAAGCGGAGGAGCACGGCTTGTCGGCTTCGGAGCTACTCCTGGCTCGGGGACTTTTTACCGGTGATGAGTTGCGCCGCTTGGAAGCGCGGCTCTCGGGGGTACCTTTTATTTCCGCTTGGGATGAGCCGGTACCGTTTGAAGTGTTGGCCCGGATTCCGGAGCCGGTGGCCCGCAATCACAATGTGATTGCGGTGCGGGAAAATGACGGTGCCTTGGAAGTAATTGGGCTAGATATGAGTGCTTTTCCGGCGGTAGAAAAGTTGGTAGGTGAACACAAGTTGCGACTCTTACCACGCTTGGGGAGCGAGCCGGTGGTACGCAAGCTTTTGAAGACTTATCAGAAAGATTTGTTTGACCGCTACGGCCAGACCCTACGACACTTGACGGAGACTGGGCCGGAGGATGGTTTGACCGAGCAGCACTTAAACAATGTTTTGGAAGTTTTATTTAACCAAGCCGCCACCGCCAGAGCCAGACGCATTCATTTTGATATTACCCCACAGGAAACTTTGGTCCGTTATCGGATCGGTTCGCGACTGTATAATGCCCTCGCTTTAAACAGTAGTGCCGGCGAACTTTTAACGACTTTGAAAGCAGAATCGGTGCCGGCGACTGCTGCTTACTCTTTGGCCGGGTTACACACGGCAGATTTGGGTACTAAAATGATTTTCACGGCTAAAAATCAAATGACTGATTTGTCCCTGCCGGCGCTCGGTTTATGGGGGCAAGGTCTGGATGATTTGGAGGCGGCCCTAGAGCGGCGCGGTATAATTTTTATTGGTTCGGAAGCCCTTAGCAGTCGGAAAAATTTGTTTTACGCTATCGCTGCTACTTTATCCAAAGCTGGCCGGGCGGTGGCGATGGTGGAAGCTGACAGGGAGCGTTACCTACCTCATGTTCATCAAGTGATAACAACCAATCTCTCGACTACGGCCACGACTGACTTGATGCGCCAAGTTTTAAAACAAGATGTGGATGTTTTAATAATTGACCGGTTGCTCGCGGTAGAGACAGCCGCTTTGGCTACTGCCGCGGCGGCGCGCGGAGTGACGGTGGTGGTTGGACTGGAAGCCAAAACCACGGTGGATGTTATCACGACGGCTCGCATCTTGGTGGGTGATGATTATATTTTAGCGATTAATGCCTCACTGTTTGGCTTGGTGGAGCCGGTACGAGCCCTGGGTTCCGATAGCCGGCCGGCCAATTTAAGTGAGGACGAGCTGAAAGATTTGAAAGGTTTTGTAAATTTACCGAACATAGCTCAAGCCCTAGCCGATGGAGCTCCGCTAGTGGGGGCGGTTGCGAGCCTTGCCAACTCAAATTGGCGTACGAGGAGCCAAGGAGCCTCTGAGCCACTTTTAAATAAAAAAAGGTTGCTGACGGAAATTTTACCGGTGACGGCGGTGATGGAGCATCAGCTTAAAGATGGTAAAACCACCGCTGAAATTTATAAGGAAGCGCGCCAGACAGGGGTTTTATCCCTCGGGGAAGACGCGCTGACCCAAGCGGCTCAAGGGTTGGTGGATTTAAATGAGGCGATAGCGGTGGTGAGACGAGCGGTGTAAAGCCTTATGCTATAATGACGGGTATGAAAGATAAACTGATTGTTTTTAACTGGAAAATGAACCCGGCGGAAGCTAAGGAGGCTCGCTGGTTGGGGGCCAAGGTTAAAACTATCAGTAGCCGACTAAAAAAGGTGCAGACGGTGATGGTGCCACCGGCGGTTTTTTTACCTCTCCTCACATCGACCAAGCCGAGCCGGCGGTGGTCCCTCTCGGCTCAAGATATCTCGCTCGAAAAAGAGACGGGGGCTTTTACTGGTGAAATTTCGGCGACCCAGGTGGCTTCGGTGGGAGCCAAGTATGTAATAGTCGGCCACTCGGAACGTCGAGGGAGGGGAGACACTGACGATGTGGTGCGCGGGAAGCTCATGGCCGGCCTCATGGCCGGCCTTAGTGTTATTCTATGTGTGGGCGAAAAAGCCAGGGACGCGCACGGTGCTTATTTAGATTTTTTGCGAGCTCAACTGATTTCCGCAACCAAAGCTTGTCGCCGGGCTGATTTTAAAAATCTAATCATTGCCTATGAGCCGGTCTGGGCGGTGGGTGACCAAGCAGCCGGGGCGGATACACCGGATAATTTTTTCCATAACGCTCTGTTTATCCGGAAGGTCATTAGTGGGCTGGCCGGACAAGAGACAGCCCTTTCTATCCCGATTTTATACGGTGGGTCGGTTAATTCAGCTAATGCGGTCGAGTTTTTAGCCGCTGGTCGGGCCGATGGTTTACTGATCGGACGAGCCTCGCTCGTGCCGGAGGAGGTGAAGGCGATATTGCTCTTGGCCGATCAGGTGAAGGTAAAAGTAAAAGTTAAAAAATAAGTTATGGCCAAAATTCCTTTTAAAAGTATTAAAGAATTAAAACCGGTCGCTTTGAAAGGTAAGTATGTCTTGGTGCGGACCGATTTTAACGTGCCGGTCGACCAAGGTCGGGTGACCAACAATTTTCGCCTTAAGCAAGCTTTACCAACTTTGGAGTATCTAAGGCGAGCCGGGGCCCGGGTATTGGTGATTAGTCACACGACCGGACCAACCCTAAAGCCTATGGCTTTGGAATTGGAGACTTTTATTAAAGCTGGTTTTTCCCAGCTTATTTTTGATGATGGTCGTTTCCAAGCGATGCCTGATGGCTCGGTGATGGTGTTGGAAAATTTGCGCGGCCAAGTGGAAGAAGAAAAAAACAGCGAGTCTTTAGCCAAACGGCTGGCCTCTTTGGCTGATGTTTATGTCAACGACGCCTTTTCGGCCTCTCATCGCCGGCACGCCTCTATTGTAAGCTTGCCTAAACACTTACCGAGCTACGCCGGTTTAAATTTTGGGCGTGAGTATACAGAGTTATCTAAAATTTTTAAAGCGCCAAAACCATTTACGATAATTTTAGGGGGAGCTAAATTTTCCACTAAGTTGCCCTTGGTAGAGTCGCTCCTGCCTAAGGCCGACCACATTTTTGTCGGTGGGGCCCTGGCTCACACTTTTTTTCGTAAGCTAGGTTATGAAATCGGCAAATCGCTAGTAGAAGAAGATATGAGAGGTCTGACAGAGTTGCTAAAAAATAAAAAAATAATTTTACCGACCGATGTAGTGGTAAAAACCGCTGAGGGTTCAGAAGTTAAACAACTAGAAAGCATCCGCCGGCAAGATATAATCGTAGACGTTGGACCGGCCACTTTGAAACAATTAAGTAAACTTGTGCGTGAGTCCAAATTTATTTTATGGAATGGGCCGTTGGGAAATTTTGAAAAGGGTTTTGCCGGGGGTACCGAGAAACTGGCGCGTATCGTGGCGCGGGCCGATGCTTATTCCGTGGTGGGCGGTGGGGATACGGTGGCAGCTATTGAAAATTTAAAGTTGGCGGAAAAATTTAACCACCTATCAACGGCCGGCGGAGCGATGATGGAATTTTTGGCCACCGGTACTTTACCGGGGATTGAAGCCTTAAAATAATAAATTTGACATCCATCTCTAGTAGCGTATTCTCTGTTTCAGATATCTAGGAACTTTGACTAAAGGAGTGATAGATGAAAAGAGTGGTGACACAAAGGGTGTCGGCTGAGCAACTCTATAATTCGGATGATACTTTGCGTCTTCGTGACGTAGTGTATTTTCCTGGGAGTTGGGGTAAGCCGATTGAAGATGAAGATTTAGTTCAGGTGCTTAAGCTACTGTGGTTTCAGGAGCGAGCCGGTCGAGAGAGTTTGCGGTGGTTCGGTGAGCACCCCGGTTTTGTGATGGACACTCTCCAATCTTTTTATGAGGTGGATATTGGTTGCTATTGTGGACTCGAGCCTGCTTGGATTCACGATCTACCGAGAAGTCTCAGAAGACATCTTCGGGTACTGGGAGATATAGCCGCCCAGCGGGCCCCTCAAGACGTCTTCCAACTAATCCCGCAGCTACCGTTTACCGGCTTTGGACTGTCGGTGGAAGAAGGAGGGATGGTTGAGGCGGTGTATCGACACTGGCCTTTGCCAAGACTCGCTCGGGTGCGTCAGTTAGGGATGTTATCTCTTCCAGTTGTTGGACCAGAGCGACCCCACTTTTATGGTATCGGCTTTCAGCATACGCGTTATGTGCATAGTCTGATTGCGTATGCTTTTGCCACTTTGTGGGCGACCACTTGTGGCTTGACGGAGGACGAAAGTACAGTGATTAGACTAGCGGCTTTAACTCATGATCTCTTGACGCCGGCTGGTAGCGACACTACTAAACAGGTGGATCCGGTTCGTTTTGATGAAGACGCCAACTACTTCCGTTTGTTCGAACACCCCGGTTGGCCCGCTTTAGCGGACAAATTCCAGGTTAACCAGTCGTTACTTTTAGAGACGATTGCCGGCCAAGGCCCTTTGGGCAAGCTTCTAGATTTGGCCGACAAGCTGTCCTACACCTTGGTGGACGCTGATAGTTTGCGTCGCCAACTACCGCGTGGCGTAATAGACTCGCCCGAGCTTGACTTGTTCCACCGGTTACTGGAGAGCTATCCCTTTATTTTAAGCTGGTGGGATAGGGTGATGATGATGGAAGGACAAATGGTGGTAGCGTCGCCTCGGCGACTGGCGAATTTTCTCTTGTTGAGGGCGCTTATGTTCAAGATTCTTTACTTGAATCCGGCGGCCCGTTTGGTAGAGGAGGTTTACGGTTTAGCTCTTCGTTTTCTCTATGAACGAGGCGAGGTGACCACTTGCGACTTGCTCGATGGTGGGGACGAGGTAGTTAAAACCAAAGTGTTGGCGCTATTAGGGGAAAGCGACCTCCTTTCTGGTGATGATGATATGTGGCGGCCTCGTCTCCAAATGTTTGAAACAGAAAAGGAGGCAGTAGACTACGAACAAACTATTCATCCACCGTGGATCGCTATTCGGACGGTCCGGCGCCCCATTAAATCGGCCCTGGATTCTTTCCCTGTTCTCTATTGCGGGCGGGTGGAATCACTACGCTTAGTCAGACCGGCAGAGGCGACCGAGATTGAGCGACTAATTGCTATTGATCGGCCATATTGCGTTTACTCTTGGTCTATTGAAGAAATTCGTCGCAACGGATCAAGAGAATTTGCTGGTTGGCTTGAAGGTGGAGGTGGAAGTATCGTTTCTCATTAGTTGTACTCTGTGGCAACAAATCAGGGCCACGAGCGTCTTTGCGTTCGTGGCCCCTTTTATATTTTATACTATGTATTTAAAGTCTCTTACTCTTTTTGCTCAGAAGTTAGAGTGTCTTTAATAAGTTGAGCATTGGTGGTGAAATCTTTTTTGTCCCCTCGAGCTTTAGAGCTGGGATAGACCCAGATGTGGGCGTGGGGCACTTCGTCACCCACAATTTTAGATAAAATCCACTCGGTATTAAAGGCTTGTCTTTGGGCTAAGGCTACTTTATGAGCGACGGCAAAATATTTTTCGATGGTGGGCCCCTCCTTCGCCAAGGCTTCGGCGGGCAGGTCCCAAACCCAGCGGTAATGTTTTTTGGGTATCACTTGGACGTGGCCAACGGACTGTGGGTTGATATCGAGGAAGGCTAAAAAATTTTCATCCTCGTACACAGTATAAGACGGAATCTCACCAGCGACTATTTTACAAAAAAGGCAATCGTTCATTAGTTTACTATAGCAAAATTAATTAATAGTCGTCCAAGTTAACCATTTTAGGTGAGGTCTGTAACTTGAGTTATAATAGCCAAGATGCAAAAACGCTGGCTATTAAAACAAACGACCAGCCATTCGGACCTGGCGGGCTTGACTGAACTTTCAGCCACGATTTTAGCTAATCGCGGAGTTACCTCAGGGCTTGAGGTTGCGGCTACCATTAGTCCCGACTATGCCGAGCACTTGCATGACCCTTTTTTAATGAAGGATATGGCGGGTGGAGTAAAACGCATTCTCCAAGCGATAAAAAAGCAGGAAAAAATATTAATTTTTGGTGATTATGACGCCGACGGAGTACCAGCCTCCGCGGTTCTCGCTTGTTTTTTCAAACAAATCGGTTACGAGCATTTTGATGTTTATATACCCGATCGCCACAATGAACAGTACGGCTTGTCGGTCGCCTCGATAGAAAAGTTTGCTGGGGAAGGGGTGAAGCTCATTATCACTGTCGATTGTGGGGTTTCCAATATCAAGGAGATTAAACGAGCCGGGGAGTTGGATCTCGAGGTGGTGGTGACCGATCATCACTTGCCACCAGCCGAGTTGCCCCCGGCGGTGGCGGTGATTAATCCGAAGCGCTTGGATGATACCTATCCTTACAAATTTTTAGCGGGTACCGGGGTGGCTTTTAAGCTGGTGCAAGCTCTGATGGCTAAAGGTAAATTTACTGCGATTAAACCGGGTTGGGAAAAATGGCTCCTGGATCTGGTGGCGATTGCGACCGTGGCTGATATGGTGCCGATGACGGGCGAAAACAAAGTGTTAACGCGCTTTGGACTGTTGGTACTTAAAAAAACCAGACGGGTTGGTCTGCTTGCCCTATTTAAAGCTTTGAAGTTGAAGCAACAATTTCTAGTGGAAGAAGATATTGGTTTTATGATCGGACCAAGGCTAAACTCGGCCGGTCGGATGTCGCATGCTTCGCAAGCTTATTTTTTGTTAATGACGGATAATGACACGGAGGCCAGAACTATTACCACTCACTTGGAAGAAAAAAACCAAGAGCGGCGTAGTCAAGTGACTGACATTTTGGCGGAAGCGGATTTAAAGTATCAAGCGGCTGAAATTCCAGCGGTCGTGGTCTTAGGGCGGACGGAGTGGGGACTGGGAGTTTTGGGTCTCGCGGCGGCGCGGATTTCGGAAAAGTATAAGCGGACCACTTTTATTTGGGCCAAAAACGGCAATGGCGAAATCAAGGGTTCTTGTCGTTCGGGCGGTGAAGTAAATGTGGTGGATTTAATGGCGGCGGCCGGCGGGCGAGAATTCTTTTCCGACTTTGGGGGGCATGCTTTTGCGGGCGGATTTTCTTTGCCAGAGTCGCGCTTGGAACAGTTGGAGGAGACTCTCCTTAAGGCTTATGAAGATTTGCCTAAAACCGAAGTTATTGAGGAAGAGGAGGCCGATGCCAAGATTGGTCTTGATGATATTACTTGGGCTACTTTCAGCGAGGTAGAAAAGCTGGCACCGTATGGTTTGGAATTTCCGAAACCGGTGTTTTGGTTAGAGGGGGTGGAAATTGTGGCCGCTAAAAGTTTTGGTAAAACCGGTGGTCACGTGGAGCTGGTGTTTAAAAATTCTAAAGGGGAGTCGATACCAGCCATCGCCTTTTTTTCATGCGAGGGAGAACTGGCCTATGACCAAGGCCACATTTGGCTCGGAGTAAATTTAGCCCCTGGTCGGCGAGTAGACGTACTTGCTAATATTGAGAAATCAACTTTTAAATACAAGCCGGAACTCCGCTTGCGTATAGTTGACTTAAAGCAAAGTATTTGATATAATATAAAGAGATAAGTCTTAGTCAAAAACCCACCAAAGGAGGTGTGCGATGAGTTTCTTTAAGGTTTTGCTGATAGTGGCCTGGGTCAGTCTTGTAACAGTGGCCGGAGGTGAAGACGAAACCCCAACCGGGGTGTTGTCGGGAGTGGTAATTGAGGGTCAAGTGGAGATTAGGGAAAATCCCCACGCCGTTCCGACCGAAGAGTTTGTGGAGGCCTGCCGGAAGGAGATGCCCGTTGGGTCTCGGTTTTGGCAGGGTAAAACTTACCTGCGCTACTCGGGTCGCCAGATCGACTTTGAAATTGATCATCCACCCTTTGAGGGGTTACCCGCTGGTAAAGCGGACCGACGGCCGGTGGTGAAGCTGGTCGAAGCTATGGATTTGCCGACCCCGGCCAACTTTCGGCGGCCAGCTGACTGGTTTGGCTGGCAAACGGCAGCCGGCGAGGTGATCTTAAAGTTCGGTGGGTGCCTCGAAACCTTCGAGCTGAACCTTTTGCGGGTAGTGAGGGAGGAGGGCGAGGACTGGCAGTCAGAGTCGGTATACACAATGGGTTTCAATCGAGATCAGTTGATGGGTACCACGATCCGGGTGGGGAAGCTTCCACACCAAGAGGATTTAACTCCTTTAATGGCCAAGTTGGAGGAGCTCGGTGTTGTCGAGCCGCTGGCCCAGTAAATAAATAAGATAAAGTTTTTTCCACCGGTGAGCCATAGCTTTGGCCCGCCGGTTATTTTTATCCCCATTTTTAGTTGAGTTAAATAATCTACGGTATATTATAAACTTAAATGAAGCTAAAACTTATTGTAATCATAGTTGTAAGTCTGATGACACTGGGGTTTGGAGTTGGTTCGACCTTAGCTCAGACCGTACCGCCTATTTGTAACCGTAATTTTCCCAATGAGTTAACGAAAAATTTGTTTGAAAATCCAGTGGGGTGTGCTTGTAGTAACAGTGCAACAAATCCATCTTTTTATCCTGGTTATAATCATCGAATTTTTACTTATTATGAATGGCCAGCGGGAACAGTCTGGGGGCCTTCTATGTATTGTCGATACCCCGGGGACCCGTTTAATCCACCTAGTACTGCCGTGGGCAAGGTTGAATATTGTGCGGATTTAGACGAGGGCCGATTTTGGTGGAGGAGTTCTTTGCAACAGTATTATACTGGGCACTTACAAGGGAGGTACGCTTCCTTGCTTGATTTTGCTGCCATTAAACAAAGAAACGGCCCAAATGTCCCCGAAAATCAACGTCAAGAATTTTTATTTTGTGAAGGGAACGATTGGCATGAGTGTAGCACTAATCAAAACTGTGCCTATCAGCCCAAAGGGTATGGTCATAGTGAAGCTACTAGTAAATGTTTGGTAAATAAATACTCTCCGCCCGGCCGAAAAACTTGCCACTTTTTAAAAGATATTAAATTAGACGGTATTACTGTTTCTTCCCCTAAAGCCAGGGTTATATTTTTAGTGGACGCCACAGGCCGGCGGGACACTTTTGATGCAGCCGCGGTGGCTAAAACATTGGCGACAGCCGTGGCTAATACTGAACCATTTAAGACTGTGCAACAAGAAAAGGGCTCAATTCAATTTTTATATATTGCGGGGGACATTGGCTCACAAATACCACCTCGGGAATTTGTTAAAAGTCATGATGAAAGATGGACAATCAGTGATGGAGCACGGGACGATATTGAAAAATATATGAAGAAAATTGCTGGACAGGTAACTAATCAAAAGACTGTAATGGTTTTTATCGATGCTTCAATGAATAAACCTAGTCAGAACCCGGATGATATCATTGCTTTTGGGGGCGTACAGTTTGTTTATATGCCTTACTCGGCAAATTCTTTTGACAATAAAACGACAATAGTTCATGAGTTGGGCCATTCGCTATTTGATTTAAGTGACGAATATTCTTATCTAGAGGGTGGATTAGATCGATCTCATTATAGTTTAGGTCTAAATGTTATATCACAAATTTCTGTGTATGGCGTTAGGGGGTTTATATGTCATAAATTTGATGATTACAGTCTTAAATGGCCTAATTGCTACGGTATAGGCTCTAATCAAGAAACCCATGAAGGCTTGACTGTGTGGAAATCGACCCAAAACAGTGTAATGAACGATCCGTGGGAGGAGGATAGATATAATGTTATTAGTTGTGCCAGCATTCTGCGAGAACTGGGTTATGAAAGTGATTTAAATAAGGCAGTTAGAAAGTGTCAAACACCGCCTATATCCTTAGGAATAATTCAAAATGAAAATCAATAAATCGATTTTAAAATATTTGGGTCTCACTTTAATACTCGTAGTGGGGGTATTGTCTTTGGGGTGGCACGGGGATGAGTACTTAAGTTTTACCGTTTACGCCGGTAACTCGCTGGCGCGGACGGCCAAAAGTTTGCTGGCCCAAGTGTCCTCTAGTGTTTCTTCGCCTATTGTTTCCAGTGTAGATTTAATGGGATCGGGAGTGGTGGGCAACAGCTGGCAAGTGGGGACCACCAACACTGTAACTTGGTCTTACGGCAATTTTAGTCCCACAGTAAAAACCGTATCCTTAAGCTTGTGTAACCCGATTACCTCAGGATCGTTTGAGTATTGCATTTTGATGAGTCATGGGCCTGATCAGCCGCAAAATAAAGTTGTATCAGGCGATGGTCAGATAGCGGGCACCGCCACCTCTCTCCAACCTCTCGGCCAAGCGGTAGTATCAAAACATATCAATCCTTACTACCACCTCTCAGTGGAAGAAAAGAAAGCTAAAGGGGCGCTCCTGGCCGCAGCCTTTAGTGGATATCGTACTAGAATTAAAGTTTGTCCGACTGATGATTTAGGCCAAACACCGGGTGGGGCGAGATGTGCTTACAGCCAAATCTATTACGTTAGTGACCCAGCTAATCCGCCACCATCTAGTGAACCATCAGTGACCACTTTCCCGCCAACGGTGTTCACGGTTAATATTAGCGGTAGTGGTATGGTTTCTAATACTCGCTGGCAAGTGGGCACCTCTAATACCTTAAGTTGGACTTATAAAGATTTTAGTAGCACTGCTAAAACTGTATCTCTAAGCCTATGTAATCCAGCCCTCTCCGGGACTAATGAATACTGTATTTTGATGAGCCGGGGACCCAATCAACCACAAAATAAAGTTGTATCAGGCGATGGTCAGGTAGCGGGCACCGCCACCTCCCTCCAGCCCCTCGGCCAAGCAGTGGTATCAAATTACATCAACCCTTACTATTATCTGTCGATCAATGAAAAGCTAGCTAAAGGGGCCAAATTGGCCGCCGCTTTTGATGGTTACAAAACCAGAGCCAAGATTTGCCCAACCGATGCCACCGGTCAGGTGCCGGTGGGGGCAGTGTGTGCATACAGTGAACCGTACGAGGCTTATGATCCGGTGAATCTGCCACCGCGTGATCCAAGTCTACCACTCTTGGTTGCCACAGTATCAAATGTCACCATAACTGGGGCTAATTTTTCGGCTAGTACTGGTTGGAAAGTGGGAACCTCTAATACTTTTAAATGGAAGTATGGTGATTTTAGTAACTTCGTGAAAACAGTATCTTTAAGCTTGTGCAATCCTTCCACTGTTGGCAGTGATGAGTATTGTTTCTTGATGTCCCGAGGATCAGGTTTGGAGCAGAACAAAGTACCATCAGGCACCGGCGACCCCACTGGCACCAGTACTTCCTTACAGCCATTAGGCTCCAATGTGGTATCTATACACCTCAATCCAAATTACTATCTTTCTTTGGAAGAAAAAAAAGCCAAAGGAGCGCTCTTCGCCGCCGCTTTTGATGGTTACAAAACCAGAGCCAAGATTTGCCCAACCGATGCCACCGGTCAGGTGCCGGTGGGGGCAGTGTGTGCATACAGTGAACCGTACGAGGCTTATGATCCGGTGAATCCTTTGCCACGGACTCTCACTAGCAAGTTAATCAAGGTGGTGTGGCAAGACTTAGGAGACCGCTTGGTGTTAAAATCAGGACCAGTGGTAGAAATAAACCGGGCCTACCCCGGCGCCCAACCTTTCTATTTTGTTGAGTCGTCGACGGTTCCGACCGAGGGTTATTATACGGCTAAATTATACAATGAGTCGGGGACTGTGATTAGCCAATACGGAATTCAAGATCCCTACGCCATCCATATCTCCTTCCCGGCGACATGTTTTAAAGCTAATCACGAATTTGATCTTGAAAAATGTGGCATTACGCCAGAAATAAACGCTAAATTTACTTGTCGTCCGGAAGCTAAACGCCTAACTATTACGGAAAATTCCACTGGCCGGGTGGTGGCTTCGGTCAACTTGGCCCTGACGGCTGCGATGTGTGCTAATTAAGGCAAACCAATACTTGCTCAAAACTAAGTGATATGATAATTCTATAGAAGATAAGGCCTATCTCTAAAGGAGGTGTGCGATGAGTTGTGTGGTAGCTACGCTCTATTCTCTGGCTCTGCTGGTTTTACTGGTAGCAGCGATTGTCCAATCCCATTGGTGGGATAAAGAGAACGACAACTCCGATCAGTAGGACTTTGATAGACGGTGTAAAAGCTCGCTTCGGCGAGCTTTTCTTATGATATAATTTTAAGATGGAAAAAATTATTTTAAATACTGATGGTGGAGCGAGGGGTAATCCGGGGCCCGCGGGAGCGGGAGCGGTGGTCACGGGTGGGACTGGCCAAGTTTTAGCTAAAGCGTCTAAGTATTTGGGAGAAACTACCAATAACGAAGCTGAATACCAAGGGGTGATTTTGGGGTTGGAGACGATTAAAAAAAATTTTAGTAAAGATAAGTTAAAAAATTTGCAGGTGGAGGTGCGTTTAGACTCGGAGTTGGTCACACGCCAACTGTTGGGACAGTATCAAGTCAAAGAAGAGCGCTTGTGGCCGTGGTTTATGAAAATCAATAATTTTCGCGTGAGTGATTTTCCTAATATTAGTTTTACTCACGTGCCTCGAGAGGCTAATGCGGTAGCTGATGAACTGGCTAATGAGGCTATGGATAAGCAGACAACGGGCGGACTTTTTAACTAACCAGCCTCTGATAGCAGTTGGTCTAAAGCCATGTTATCGCTATTTAAAATTAATTTAGCGGTTTGGCGACACTTAATGTTTTTATTGGTGACTGGTTTTTTGCTGGGAGTGGGCTGGGCTTCTTTGACACCATCACTGGCTGGTTTGCCCTCACTTCTTCTGATAGCAGCTGGGTTCATTTGTTTGGCGGGTCTGATGCGTTGGCAGAAGGTTTGGCCCTACTTGCTGGTGGCGGCTTTCCTAATAGGGTCGGCCCTTGGGGTGGGGCAAGTGGAAAGCTTGCTCGTAAAATTGGATACAACCAAGTGGATGGCGTCTGGAGGGTCGGCTGGTTTTGTGGGTTTAATTGTAGCGGAACCCGATGAGCGAGACCAGAACATCCGACTGGTGGTAGAGCCCAAAGGGGAACAGTTTAAAATTTTGGTGCAGGTCCCGCCGCAGTCAAAGGTTCATTACGGCGATACGGTTTTAGTAAAGGGGACATTACGCCGGCCGGTCAATTTTATTGCTGACGGTGGGAAAGAATTTGATTATGTATCATATCTAAAAGTTAGGGGCATAGTATATGAAGTAGCCTTTGCGACAGTGGTGAAACTTGAGTCGGGAGGAGGTAGTGCCCTCAAGGCTAAACTTTACGCAGTCAAGAATACATTTACTAAGACCCTAAATCAACTTATAGCCGAGCCGGCTAGTTCCTTGATGGCGGGCTTAATTCTAGGTGAACATCGAGGCTTGGGCCAAAAGTTGGAAGAGAATTTTAGACGCACCGGCTTATCTCATATTGTGGTGTTGTCGGGCTATAATATGATGATTATTGCGGAATCAATTATGCTGTGGTTCGGCACGATATTATCGTTTGGAGCTAGTTTGGCGTTGGGAGCGGTTACAATCATCCTGTTTGCCATGATGGTGGGTGGTGGCCCGACGGTGGCGCGAGCCTCTATTATGGCTCTCGCGGCCCTATTGGCGCGGGCGACGGGACGACAGTACGAAGCCGGAGTGGCTTTGTTTTTAGCGGGCGCTCTAATGGTAGTAGTTAACCCTCTAGTTTTAGTTTATGATGTTGGTTTTCAACTGTCCTTCTTGGCCACTTTAGGATTGATATACTTAGCTCCTTTACTTGAAGATAAATTATCTTTCATACCAAAAACGCTAGGCTGGCGCGAAGTTTGTGTGACGACAGTAGCCGCTCAGTTGGCAGTTTTACCGTGGCTTCTTTACGTGATAGGGGAAGTTTCACTGGTATCGCTCTTGGCTAATGTTTTGGTTTTACCGGTTATTCCACCTGTCATGCTATTCGGCTTAGTGACTGGCTTAGCGGGTTTAGTTTTTTATCCGACAGCTTATCTCTTCGCTTGGCTCGTTAGTTTGTGGCTCCGTTATATTTTATTGGTAGTAAATTTATTGGCGGCCATTCCCGGAGCTTTGTTAAATGGCATTGCCATCAACTTAGTTCTGGTGGTAATAATTTATCTCGGCTACGGACTGGCTATTTACTTTTGGACGCCCAGTAAACTCAAAACCTCATCATTGTTCACAATTCATTAATTTGAATTTGATGAGTTTATTTGTATAATAAGATTCATTACTCAAGTACTAATTAATTAAATTTAGTTTTTATGGCCACCATTGCTTCGCCGATAAAAAATAAAAATGTTATTTTGGCTTTTATACTAGGAATTATTGTCACCGTCTTTGTTGGACACGCCGTTGTGGTGTACCAGACTAGAAACTTGGCCGTGGAAAATCGTAATGATATCAATAGCATCATGACTTTCCTCCAGCAAGCCACCGGAGGAGCTCCAGTAGCTCCGGCTGGTGAAGTAGAAGAAGCTGAGTAGCCACTTTTTGACAGTGAGTTTCAAGCCGTCCCCACTTATTAAAGTGGGGACGGACTTTGTTATACTAAGTGATAATGAATAGATCAATGAGCCTCCGCTGGTTTGGTTTGTTTTTGATAGCTGTGCTTTCTTTGGTGGTCTGGTTGGAAGTGGTGAGACAGACACCGGGAGGTGATCTATCCGTTTCCTTTTTAGATGTGGGTCAAGGGGATGCTATTTTCATTGAAGCGCCTAATGGTAACCAGATCTTAATTGACGGTGGTTTTGGCCGACAAGTCTTAAGAGAGTTGGGGGGAGTGATGCCGTTTTATGATCGCTCTCTTGACTTGGTTATAGCGACGCACTCTGATACTGATCACTTGGGCGGCTTGCCGTTTGTGCTGGAGCGTTTTGCGGTCTCGAGTGTGATGACGAATGGCGAGCCGGGAGATAACGAGGCTAGTGTGAGCTTCGCCGAAGCAGTAAGGGCTGAGAAAGTACCAGAGCTTACAGCTCGAGCTGGGGTGAAAGTGGAGCTGGACCGGGGGGTGGAGCTCACTATTTTATACCCTGACCGTAAAACTGATCTAGACGTCGACTCTAATACCATGTCTATCGTGGCCTTACTTCGCTATGGGGAGACAGAGTTTCTATTAACCGGTGATGCTCCGGCTGCTGTTGAAGATCAGTTAGTGCAAACTTATACTGCGAACTTAAGGGCGGAAGTATTAAAACTGGGCCATCATGGCTCAGACACCTCTAGTTCAGATTATTTTTTAGCGGCCACGAAACCTGACTTGGCTATTATTTCGGCCGGCCGAGATAATCGTTACGGTCATCCGCATCAAGTGGTCTTAGACCGCTTGGATCGGTTAAGTATTCCCTACTTTAGTACAGCTGATGTGGGCACTATTACTTTCCAGTCCGACGGCTACACAGTCACATGTGTGGAGTGTTCTCGGTAACCACTTATTCCTAAAACAGGGTTGCTGCTAAAATTGGAGGTTTTAAAATAGCCCTGGGCCGTTCGGCCCAGGGCTATCAGAGTTTGATATTAGTCGGCTAGCCTTATTTGCAAATGCTTGTTCTTTTTTAAGCAAGAAGTACAAATTTTGATTCGGCCTCCTACTTCTGGTGCCAAAGTGGCCCACTGCAAATTAGGCTGCTTGCGCGTTTTTCCGGTCGGATTATATTTGGTGGCTCGAACTCGGTTGGAATAATTCCCCACCATTTGGCTAGTTTTGGAGCAAATTGGGCAAGCTTTCATAACTTAAGTACTAATAGATTAAATAAATTTCTGAAATAGTCTTTGGTCACTAAAAACGATACGATTTGTAGTCACTTCTATAGTCTATTTGTATCGCACTTTGTATGCTATCATGTCAAAATCGCTTTGTAAATGGTGGACGCTCTTTGGACTAAGACTCTGATTCACTGTTTTTATTCTTAAATATCGACTTTCAAATATTATGATGGGTTTTGAAGTTATTTTTTTTATTGCCATTTTGATCGTTTCGGTGGTGGTGCACGAAGTGTCCCATGGGTTTGCCGCTGATCTACTAGGTGATCCGACGGCTAGAATTGCTGGCCGCTTAACTCTAAACCCGATTCCTCATATTGATCCCGTGGGATCCATTTTGGTCCCCGCGGTCTTGTCTCTTATTCCCGGCGGTATCGTTTTTGGTTGGGCCAAACCGGTGCCTTTCAATCCTTATAACTTGCGGGCGGGTAAGTGGGGGCCGGCTCTCGTGGCGGTCGCCGGCCCAGTTTCTAACTTGCTGATTGCCTTTATCTTTGCTGGTGTTATTCGTTGGGTCTTACCCTTAGGTCTAATTAGTGCGGCAGCTGGTCAGATTGTGGTAATGGTAGTGGTTTTGAATATTGTTTTGGCTTTGTTTAATTTAATACCCATTCCACCTTTAGACGGCTCTAAAATTTTATTTGCCCTTATCCCTTATAGGTGGCGAGGGGTCGGTGAGATAATGGAGCGTTATCAGCTGGTTTTAATCTTGCTGGTCATTCTGGCGGCCTGGTCTTGGTTGTGGCCAGTGGTTAATTTGGTCTTCACGCTCTTAACTGGGAGGCGCTTATAGGAGCAACTTACGACTCCTGCTTCTTGCTTTTTTCTAGTCAATGTATTAAAGTATCATCTGTTTATGCCTACCATCAATCAACTGGTTCGAAAGAGCCGAAAAAAAGTAGAAAAGAAAACCAAATCTGTCGCCTTGGCGATGGGTTTTAATAACCGTAAAAATAAACCAGTTTACTATAACTCGCCTTTTAAACGAGGAGTTTGTTTACAGGTAAAGACCACCACTCCTAAGAAACCTAACTCTGCTTTGCGAAAAATTGCTCGGGTCCGTTTAACCAATGGTATGGAGGTGACCGCTTATATCCCAGGTATGGGTCATAATTTGCAGGAGCACTCGGTGGTTTTAATTCGCGGTGGTCGTGTGAAAGACTTGCCGGGTGTGCGTTATCATATTGTTCGTGGTGTTTTGGATGCCACTGGGGTTGATAAGCGACGACAAGGTCGTTCTAAATATGGAGCCAAGCGACCAAAAGCTTAAGTTTTTTTCATATATAATTTTTACCCATGCGCAGAAAACATAAACCAACTAGTCGCCTAAAGCCGGATTTAGTCTATGAGTCTCTTAAAGTTGAAAAACTCATAAATTATGTAATGGAGCGAGGCAAAAAGAATACCGCTCGTAAAATTGTTTACGGGGCTTTTGATGTGATTAAAGACAAGGAAAAAGCTGAACCCCTCGCGGTATTTGAACAAGCCATTCAAAATGTTGGCCCGGTAATGGAAGTGCGGTCCCGGCGGGTGGGTGGAGCTAACTATCAGGTGCCGCATGAAGTGCGGGAAGTCCGACGGTTGTCCTTAGGCTTGCGCTGGATCATTAACTCAGCTCAAGCTAAAAGTGGCCGACCAATGAAAGACCGACTGGCAGATGAGCTGGTGCTGGCCAGTAAAAATGAAGGTGAAGCAGTGAAGAAAAAAGAAAATGTTCACAAAATGGCCGAGGCTAACCGGGCTTTTGCCCACTTTGCTTTGGCCCGGAGAAAATAGTTTTAATTTAGGGAGCAGGGCGACCATAAATTTAACTACCCCGCCCTGTCGGACACTTGACTGGTTATTGGTTTACTTTGGTTAAGCTAATATTGTTTGTTATAAACCTGGTGTTAGTTGTTGGTCCGATAGGGCGGGGTGAACAAAATATATTCATTTCATTCATTATTTTACATCATGGCGCGAGATTATCCTTTAGAAAAAGTACGCAATATCGGTATTATTGCTCATATTGACGCGGGTAAAACCACTACTACCGAGCGGGTTCTTTACTATACCGGAGTGTCTCACAAAATCGGTGAAGTTCATGAGGGTGAGGCTACTATGGATTGGATGGAACAAGAACGAGAGCGAGGCATTACCATTACCTCAGCGGCCACTACGGCTTTTTGGACCCCGACTTATGAAGCCGGTAATGATAGTCGTAAGCACCGGGTCAATATTATTGATACACCGGGGCACGTTGACTTTACGGCTGAAGTAGAGCGATCGTTGAAGGTGTTAGATGGTGGAGTGGTGGTTTTTGACGGAGTGGCTGGAGTGGAGCCACAGTCGGAAACTGTCTGGCGCCAAGCTGATAAGTACAAAGTCCCGCGGATCTGTTTTATTAATAAGCTGGATCGCATGGGAGCGAGCTTTGACCATTCTTTTAAAACTATTATTGACCGGCTGACCAAAAACGCGGTGCGGGTGCAAATTCCGATTGGTGAAGATGATGCTCATGAAGGGGTAATCGATCTCTTGCGAATGAAAGGTTACTTCTTTGAAGGTACGATGGGTAATGAGATCAAGGAAGTGGAAATTCCGGAGGCACAACTTGCTGATGCTAAAAAATTGCGAGCCGAGCTGATCGAAAAAATTGTGGAACATGACGATGTTTTGATGGAAGCCTTCTTGGAAGGCAAAGAGCCGACTTTTGATGATTTAAAACGTGTTTTACGACGAGCAACTATTGCCAATGAATTGGTGCCGGTATTTTGTGGCTCGGCTTTGAAAAATAAGGGTGTGCAGTTGGTATTGGACGGGGTGGTGGATTATCTACCTAGCCCCCTCGACATTCCACCAGTGCATGGTACTGATCCACAGACCGGTGAAGAAGATTCACGCCCAGCTAGTGATACAGCGCCGATGTCAGCTTTAGTATTTAAACTGCAAAGTGACCCCTTTGTGGGGCAGCTAGCCTATGTCCGCGTGTACTCGGGAGTGTTATCTGCCGGTTCTTATATTTACAACTCAACCACTAATGACAAAGAACGAATCGGGCGAATTGTGCGGATGCACGCTAATCACCGAGAAGAAGTAAAGGAAGTTTATGCCGGGGAAATTGCCGCCATCGTGGGCTTAAAGAGTACTAAAACTTCTCATACCTTGTGTGATGAAACTAAGCCAATTGTTTTAGACCGGATTGAATTTCCAGAACCGGTGGTGGATTTGCGGATTGAACCTAAAACCAAAGCAGATCAGGAAAAAATGGGCTTGGCTTTGCGTAAACTGGCTGATGAAGATCCAACTTTTAGAATCAAGTCTGACCCTGACACTATGGAAACGATTATTTCCGGTATGGGAGAGCTACACTTGGATATTATTGTTGATCGAATGAAACGGGAATTTAGTGTGGAGGCTAATGTGGGGGCTCCTCAAGTCGCTTACAAGGAAACTATTACCGACATGGCGGAGGCTGAGCACAAATATATCAAGCAGTCTGGTGGTAAGGGTCAGTACGGCCATGTTCGTCTGCGGATTAAGCCGCTTGATAAAACCTTGAAAGCGGAAGATGCACCTAAAAACGTAGTGCGCGAAGATAACTTTGAATTTATTAACTCCATTAAAGGGGGCGTAATTCCTCAAGAGTTTATTACTCCGGTAGAAAAAGGGGTGCGGGAGGGCATGAGTCGAGGAATTCAAGCTGGTTTTGAAGTGGTAGATGTTTCGGTAGAACTGTACGACGGTTCTTATCACGATGTGGACTCTTCAGAAATGGCTTTTAAGCTGGCTGGCTCGATGGCTTTTCAGGAAGGCGCGCGTAAAGCCAAACCAGTGTTGTTGGAGCCAATTATGAAAGTGGAAGTCGTGGTACCTGATAAGTTTATGGGGGACATTACTGGCCACTTGTCTTCCAAGCGTGGGCAAATTGAAGAGATGGAAGATCGGGGTAACTTAAAGGCAATTAAAGCCAAGGTGCCGCTGGCCGAAATGTTTGGTTATGTGACCACCTTGCGCTCGATGACTGAGGGTCGTGGGACATATGTGATGGAATTTTCCGAGTACGCTATTATTCCGCAAAATGTGGCCACCTCGATTATTGAAGGGAGGAAGAAATAGGAAATGATACTAATATACGAATGATACTAATAAACCCCCGCGGCAGAGCCGCGGGGGTTTTATACTAAATACCAGATACAATATACACTATACTAATATATAGGGGTTTGACATCCTCCATCCCTCTGCTATTATATAGCTACGCTTTGTGCGTGCTTTTTTGGTGTTTGCGTGCCAGCTTGAGTTTTTTTCACATTCGGTTTTGAGAGAAAATTCAAGCAGGCACGGACTAACATCATTATTAATACTAGGTAATTAATCGTAAATAATATTAGCTTATGGCAGATAAATTTGATCGTTCCAAGCCACACGTTAACGTTGGTACTATTGGCCACGTTGACCACGGCAAAACCACTCTAACCGCTTCTATCCTGCATGTTCTCGATTTGAACAAGGATAAGGGTTATGGATCTCGCATTGAAGGGGTAGATGGTATTGACAATGCCCCAGAAGAAAAAGCCCGAGGAATTACAATTGCGCTTCACCACTCGGAATACTGGACACCGAAGCGTCACTACGCTCACATCGACGCCCCAGGACATGCCGACTACATCAAAAACATGATTACCGGTGCCGCCCAGATGGATGGGGCCGTCCTCGTCGTAGCCGCTACTGACGGTTTGATGCCGCAGACCCGAGAGCACGTTCTACTGGCGCGTCAAGTGGGGGTACCTAAGCTGATTGTTTTCTTAAACAAGGTAGATATGGTGGATGATCCGGAGTTGATCGACTTGGTGGAAGAAGAAGTCCGTGATCTTCTAGACAAGCATGAGTTTGATGGTAAAAATACACCGATTATTCGTGGTTCCGGTTTGAAGGCGCTTCAGGCTACCTCGGCTGATGATGAAGCTGCTCAAAAGGTATTGGAATTGGTCAACACTCTGGATGACTTTATTCCAGAACCAGCTCGTGCTACCGATAAACCATTTCTAATGCCAGTCGAAGACATTTTCTCCATTGAAGGACGAGGGACGGTGGTGACTGGCCGAATTGAACGGGGTATTGTTAAAGTGGGTGAAGAAATTGAGGTTGTTGGCTTAGCTGATAATCAGAAAACCACAGTGACTGGAATCGAAATGTTCAACAAGTCACTTGACGAAGGTCAGGCTGGCGATAATGCCGGTATTCTGTTGCGCGGTTTGAAAAAAGAGAATATTACGCGCGGACAGGTTCTCGCTAAACCAGGTTCGGTGACTCCTCACTTTGATTTTGAAGCCGAAGTTTACATTTTAACCAAAGAAGAAGGTGGACGACACACCCCATTCTTCTCTGGCTACAAGCCTCAGTTTTACATTCGCACCACAGATGTGACCGGTGAAGTAACTTTGGCCGAAGACGTGAAAATGGTTATGCCGGGCGACACAGTGACCTTTAAGGTCAAGCTGGTAGCCCCGGTGGCTATGGAGGAGCAATTGCGCTTTGCTATTCGCGAAGGTGGCCGAACAGTGGGAGCTGGAGTAGTAACTAAGATTAACGCCTAATATCCGGCGCTTAGATTACGAATACTGGCCGAACATTTATCGAGACATTATTCGTAAACTAGTTTCGAGTTAACTCATGCCTACAACTACTAAAAAAACCAAAAAAGCCTCAGCCAGTAAAGTCAGCTCAACTGATATTTCCAAGTTAAGGATCAGAGTTTCGGCTTACGAGAACAAGGTTTTGGATGCCAGTGTGAAGCAAATAGTGGACACAGCGGCTCGTTATGATGCCACGATTCACGGCCCCATTCCTTTACCGACGGAGATTAAAAAATACACGGTTAATCGATCTAGTTTTATCGATAAAAACTCACGCGAACAATTTGAAATGCGTGTGCACAAACGACTGGTGGACATTTTAAATCCCTCGCCAAAAATTATCGAAAGTCTAACCAATCTCAATTTGCCTTCCGGCGTCAATATTGACGTGAAGATGGTTTAGAGACCAGGATTAGGAAAACCAAAAAAACACCCTCTAGAGGGTGTTTTTTTGGTTTTAATTAGAGGAAGCAAAGTGTTGATGGGGGTCCGGACCTGCCTTGGTCCCTATTAATTTGACATTAACCCCTTATCTGTTAATATATTGCAGGTCTGACTAGGACTAATCTTTTTGTTTTAGGACAGCTCTAAACTTTAAATTCTCTATATTGATGGAAACCTTTCAGTCGTAGGATAAGCTAGACTCCGGCTAAAATAAACTTATGAAATACATTATTGGCACCAAAGAGTATATGACCCAAGTTTTTGGGGATGACGGCCAAGTAACTGTTGGTACAGTTATTTCAGCCGGACCTTTAATGGTGACTCAAATTAAGACCAAGGCGAAAGACGGCTATGAGGCAGTTCAACTTGGTTTTGGCGAGCGTAAGCTGTCTCGATTAGGCAAAGCTTTGCGCGGTCACTTGGGGGCGAATCTACCGGCCGAAGATAAAGGTTTTAGTTTAACCCGTGAGTATAAAGATAAAGACGAGGCCGGGTTACCTGAGGTTAAGGTGGGGGACAAGTTCGATGCCTCTGTTTTTACTGTTGGTGATGATATTACCGTCACCGGTGTTTCTAAGGGTAAGGGTTTTCAGGGGGTGGTTAAGCGCCATGGTTTTCATGGAGGCCCCCGGACTCACGGTCAGAAGCATTCCGAACGTGAACCTGGCTCGATTGGCGCTGGTGGTATTCAGCGCGTGTTTAAAGGTAAGAGAATGGCTGGCCGAATGGGTGGTGAGCGCACTACGGTTAAAAATTTGAAAATTGTTAAGGTGGACAAGGATAATAACTTGATCTTAGTCAGCGGGGCTGTTCCTGGTCGCCGAGGTACGGTAGTCGAAATTCGCGGTAATTAATTTTTATGGAAGCTATTATTTACAACCGAAAAGGTGAGGCTAGTGGCAAGTTGAAATTAGCAGCAGAAGTTTTTGGCCTGCGCTGGAATTCTGACTTGGTTCACCAGGTAATGACCAGTATGGCTTCTAATGCTAGGGAAAACGTGGCTCATACCAAGGGTCGGGGCGATGTTTCCGGTGGTGGCAAGAAGCCCTGGCGCCAGAAAGGGACGGGCCGAGCCCGGCACGGCTCTACGCGGTCACCAATTTGGGTGGGTGGTGGAGTTACTCATGGTCCGACCAAAGAGCGTAATTTTGATAAAAAAATTAATAAGAAAATGTTGACCAAGGCGCTGTTTACTGTTTTGTCGCGCAAAGTTAAAGACAATGAAGTGATGTTTATTGACGAGTTGGCTTTTGCTGCTCCGAAAGCCGGCGAGGCTAAGCGCTCTATGGATGCTCTAGCTCAGGTTAAAGGGTTTGATAAATTGAACTACAAAACCGGTAAGCGAGCCTTTGTTGCTTTACCACTTAAGGATGATAATGCGCTAAAAAGTTTCCGTAACTTAAAGAGTGTTAAGGTCGAGGAGATCAGGAATATCAGCCCAACTGATCTCTTAACCTATAAATACGTCTTGATTGTGAAGCCGGAAGAATCAGTCAAGATTTTAAGTGCTCGCCAAAAATAATTATGCCTAAATTTACCCCTACATCTTCAGCGGTGGTACTCCTGCGGCCGCGCATCACCGAAAAAGCGTCGGTTTTAACCGGTAATCCGCTACCGGTTTATACTTTTGAAGTACCGCTTCAGGCTGGTAAGGTGGCTGTTCGGCGAGCCATTAAGGAGAAGTATAAGATTGATCCGGTGAAGATTAATATTGTGTCACTACCGGCCAAGCAGGTGGTGGTTCGCGGCAAGCGTGGGACCAAGGCCCGAATTAAAAAAGCGCTGGTTTATATGCCGGCGGGTACCCAGATCGATTTTGTTTAATATATATTGAGTTAACATGAAAACTTACGCCCCTACAACTCCGTCACGTCGTCATATGTCCACCGTTTCTTATAAGAAGGTGTTGACTGTGTCCGAGCCACATAAGAAACTGGTCAAAGGCAAGAAGCGCTTTGCTGGCCGTAATAGTGCCGGCCGGATTACGGTGCGTCACAAAGGTGGTGGTCACAAGCGCAATTGGCGGGAGATCGACTTTAAATACGAAAAACGAGATATTCCGGCTACTATTAAAACTATTGAGTACGATCCTAATCGTTCGGCCTTTATTGCTCTCGTTTGTTATGCTGATGGGGAGTATCGCTACATTGTAGTACCACAAAACTTGCCGGTGGGTGAGAAATTTATCGTTTCCGATAAGGCGGAGGTAAAAATTGGTAATCGTTTACCGCTGAAGAAGATTGCCTCTGGAGCTTTTGTTTATAATGTGGAAACTAAGCCCGAGGGCGGAGCCAAACTGATTCGCTCGGCGGGTTCTTATGCTGAAGTGCTGTCTAATGATGCCGGTTACACTACTTTGAAAATGCCATCCGGTGAATTGCGCAAACTAAATGAGAACGCTTGGGCCTCGATCGGGGCAGTGTCTAATGAAGAATACAAGTTGGTGAACTTGGGTAAAGCTGGTCGTAGCCGCTGGCTTGGTATTAGGCCGACGGTGCGTGGCAGTGCTATGAACCCGGTAGATCACCCCCACGGTGGTGGTGAAGGTAGGCAGGGTATTGGTTTGCGCCGGGGCCCTAAGACCCGTGAGGGTAAACAAGCTTTCGGGGTCCGAACTCGCCGGGCTAAGAAATATTCGGATAAGTTCATTGTGGCGCGCCGCAAAAACAAAAAGCGCAAATAACCAGTCTTTTCAACTCTATTTTAACTTTACCCAAAAACCGGCCCCCTGGCCGGTTTTTGGGTATTCTTATTGTGAAGGTTTTTCCTTTGATAATTAAAAACCACCTTTATTTTTTGTTATAGTCTCTTAGGAGGGGTTTGTCACCTATAAGCTAGCTAACGGGGGAGGCTGAGGTAGGTAAAAACCGACTAAGACCTACAAAGAGCCTAATTTTAGACCAATTGAGCTCTTTTAATTGACATTAAAGACTTATCTGGTAAGATTAATCCGAGCTCGTGGCGGGCTTTGTTTTTTTGTTATCAATCGAGCCCCGATCCAGTTCACTTACTATATTTATGCCTAGATCGCTAAAGAAAGGTCCCTACTTGGACCCCAAGTTAATGAAAAAAATTGCCGGTAAAAAGCCGGCCGACAGTGGTGTGGTGAAAACCTGGGCCCGTCGCAGTCAGATTAGTCCGGAAATGGTCGGGTTTACTTTCGGTGTCCACAATGGACGGGAACACTTGGAGGTATTTGTTACCGAAGATATGGTTGGTCATCGACTGGGTGAGTTTTCGCCGACTAAGAAGTTTTACCGTCATGGCGGTAAAATGCAGAAAGAGCTAGAACAGAAGAAAAAGGAAGCCGAAATCACGGCTGCTAAAGCAGCCAAGGTCGCTTCTGATACGAAAAAATAAATTCAACTTTTAAAATATTCCACTACTTATGAAAGCGACGCTCTCTAATTATAATCAATCACCACGCAAGGTCCGACTCCTGGCCGACTTGGTGCGGGGTAAAAGTGTCGCCCAGGCCTTAAAGGAGTTGGATTTTGTGGCTAAGCGGGCCGCTCTTCCTATTAAACAGCTCATTGAGTCAGCGGTGGCCAATGCCAATAATAATTTCAATATCAAAGCTGACAATTTGCTAGTGAAGGAGATTAGAGTCGACAAAGGGGTGGTGATGAAACGTTTTCAAGCTAGGGCCCGCGGCCGAGCTTTCCCGATCAGACATCGCACTAGTCACGTCAAGGTGGAATTGTCAGCGACCGAGGTGGAGGTAAATAATAAAAAAGTGACTAAAGCAAAAGCCGTAGTTGCTAGCCAATAAATAATATGACTCACAGTGTTCACCCATATTCTCATAGACTAGGAATAATCCGTGACTGGAAGTCACGTTGGTTTGGCACTCACGGTAAGTATCAGGAGTACTTGAAAACCGATATTATGCTCCGAGAATTTTTGGTTAAACGACTACGGGGTCTTTATGTAGACTCGGTTGATATGGAACGGAGTGAAAATGCTTATCGTATCGTTATTAAAACTTCTCGACCGGGTATGGTGATTGGGCGTAATGGTGAAGGTTCGACCAAGATTAAGGCGGATATTATGAAGCAACTGAAGCGCCTGAAAGTCACCTTGCCTAAGGAGGTGAAAGTGGACGTGGAGGAAGTGAAAGATCCGGAGTCTCACGCTGGCATTGTGGCTTATATGATTGCTGAAGGTTTAGAAAAGCGTATGCCTTTTCGCCGCGTGATGAAGCAAACCATTGAAAAGGTTATGGCTCAGCGTAATGTTCAGGGGGTAAAAATCAACTTGGCTGGCCGCCTAGGGGGTGCAGAAATGGGTCGACGGGAAGCTTTAAAAGCTGGCCGGATTCCTCTCCAGACCCTGAGAGCCGACGTGGACTTCGCCCGGGAGAAAGCTTATTTACCCTACGGTGTGATTGGGATTAAGGTGTGGATTTATCGAGGCGAAATTTTTGAGTAATTTGTGTAGTTTAACGAGTATGCGAGTATAAATTGTTAATTTAGAATCATGGCTTTATTCCCTAAAAAAGTTAAACATCGCAAGTGGCAAACCGGCCGTGCTAACCCCAACAAAAAACGAGTGGCTACTCGTGGGGTGGAGCTAAGTTTCGGTTCTTTTGGCTTGAAAGCGGAAACCTCTGCTCGTATTCGCTCCAACCAAATTGAAGCGGCCCGAAAAACCATTTCCCGCCAAATGCAGAAAAAGGGTAAGTTGTGGATCCGGATTTTTCCCGACCGACCATTTACCGCTAAACCGGCCGAAGTGGGTATGGGTAAGGGTAAAGGAGATTTGCAAGGCTATGAAGTGCAAGTGTTGCCGGGCCGAGTTATTTTTGAGCTGGATGGTGTGGATGAGCCCGTAGCTCGAGAAGCTCTCCGCAAGGCGGGAGCTAAACTGCCTCTTAAAACTAAGATTGTGTCTCGTCACTAGACAGATGTCCTAAAAGTTATTTATGAAAACGACTGATTTAAATAAAAAAACTCAAACGGATTTACTCAAGCTTTTACACGACAAGCGGGAAGCTTTGTCGTCTTTCCGTTTTGGGGTCGCTGGTAGTAAAGTAACCAATGTCAAAGAAGGTCGAAACTTGCGGCGCGAGATAGCTCAAATTGCCACCCGCTTGCAGGAAATGGGAAAGTCCGCTAAGGTATAGCAGTAATTTTATGACTGATAATAATCCACAAGTAAATAAGGGGCGAGTCTTTACTGGCGTTGTTGTGTCGGACAAAATGGACAAAACGGTAACGGTGGAGGTGGCTCGCTTTGTGAAGCATCCGAAATACGGTAAGTTTATGAACATTCACAAAAAGTTCAAAGCCCACGATCCGGCCAACAAATACCACATTGGTGATCGGGTTAAAATAAAGGAAACTAGGCCGATATCAAAGGACAAGAGTTTTGAGGTAATTTAACGAGTGTGCGACCCCGCCCGGCTCCGTTTTTGACAGCCAGAGACCACTGATCAGGAAAGTGCACTCTATCTGTTTTTAAAACCAATCCAGTCGACAACGGAGCCGGGCGGAGTGAAGACAATATATTCTCTACGTTCATTATTTTCAATCATGATCCAACCACAATCCATCGTAAAAATAGCAGACAATACCGGCGGTAAAATCGGCCGAGTTTTTAAGGTGCTTGGTGGTTCGAAACGACGTTACGCGCGGATTGGAGACCTGGTCGTCATGTCGATTCAGGTAGCCGAGCCACGCAAGGCTACTAAGAAAAAGGAAGTAGTTCAGGCAGTGGTGGTCAGACAGCGTCAGCCTTTTCGCCGTAAAGATGGGTCTTATGTTCGTTTTGATGAAAACGCTGTAGTTATTATTGAAAAAGGTAAAAAAGAACCTAAGGGTGGTCGTATTTTCGGTCCCATTCCGCGCGAAATTCAAGAACTTGGTTTCCAAAAAATTGCCTCCCTGGCTCCCGAGGTGGTTTAGATCCGCTCGTGGAGAAAATCAATCATATGAATACTTTACATATTAAAAAAGGTGATACGGTTAAGGTTATTACTGGCAAAGATAAGGGTAAAACCGCCAAGGTTATTAGGGCTTTTCCCAGACAGGACAAGGTAATTGTGGAAGGCTTAAACCTTAAATCGAGGCGAGTCCGAGCCAGGAAGAGTAATGAAACCGGCCAAACCGTGAAAACAGCCGCTCCGATCCACGTGTCCAACCTAGCTTTGGCTGAGAAGAAAACCAAGGCCAAACCAACTAAAAAAGCCGTTGCTAAAAAATAAACTGACTTATGTTTACTCCTCTAAAAGAAAAAATTGAAGCCATTAAGCCTAGCTTGCGTAAGAGCTTGCAAGCTGACAATGATTTAGCTTTACCTAGACTGGTTAAGGTGGTAGTTAGCTCTGGTACTGGTAAGGCTAAAGATAAGAAGCGCAATGAGCTAGTGGCCGGGCGCTTAGCTAAAATTACTGGGCAAAAACCAGCCTTGCGTGGAGCCAAGCAGTCTATCGCTACTTTCAAATTACGACAGGGTGATATTATTGGCGCTGCGGTAACCTTGCGGGGACCTCGCATGTATCGTTTCCTGGATAAGCTTTTTAATGTCACTATGCCGCGTATGAGAGACTTTAAAGGGTATCCGGAAACAATTATCGACGATATGGGCAACCTGACTCTAGGTATCAGGGAGCATATCGTTTTCCCGGAAACCGCTGATGAGGACATCCGCGATGTTTTTGGTATGTCTATAACTATTGTTACTACCGCTAAAAATAAGGCTGAGGCCCTAATTTTCTTCCGTGAACTAGGCTTTCCGTTTAAGAAGGTAGCAGCTCGTTAACTGACCCAAATATATAGTTTGGGGATGATTGGGAATCGACGACGGCTCCCTTAGAGGGGTAGCCAACTTTTAAGTTACAAATTTAAGGTTATTAGATCGACTTGTCGCTCTAAACGCCCCGTTTGCTAGTTTGACAGGCTAACGCTTTATTGATAGTATACTTCCTAGCCCTTAGGGCTAATTTGTTTAATTATGGCCAAAAAATCTGTTATTGCTCGAAGTCTAAAAACTCCCAAATTCGCCTCACGCGTAGTGCGACGCTGTTTCCGTTGTGGTCGTAAGCGTGGTTATATGCGAGATTTTGATCTCTGTCGTATTTGTTTTAGGGAGTATGCTAATGAGGGCAAAATTCCTGGCATTAAAAAATCATCATGGTAACAGACCCTATTGCTGATATGTTAAATCGCGTATCTAACGCGTCTAAAGTGGGCAAACCACAAGTGACGGTTAGTTATTCTAACTTGCGCTTGGCGGTAGCTTCGGTGTTGAAAAAAGAGGGCTATCTAATTAGTGTGGTTAAAAAGAATAAACACGGCCGCAATTACCTTATTTTAGATATTGCTTATACCGATGGTGGCGCCCCAGTGATGTCTTTTGTCAAAAAAATTTCCAAACCGTCCAAGCGGATTTATGAAAAATCTACCGCTATCAGGAGTGTGCGTCAGGGTCGAGGCTTGTCGATTATTTCTACCCCCAAAGGGGTGATGACCGATAAAGATGCCAGACGGGAAAAGGTCGGCGGAGAAGTGTTGTGTCAAATTTGGTAATTTAAATCTTAGGCAGGCCACGAGTGATAAACTAGTGTTGATAAGACTAGGCCTATCCTCGTAGACAATCGTTAATATATTAATTATGTCTCGTATTGGAAAGCGCACAATTGAAATACCTACCGGAGTGACGGTTGCTAAAAATCCGGAGGGGGTGGAGGTTAAAGGTCCTAAGGGAACTTTAACTAGGCATTTCCGTTCGGAGGTGGCTATTAATATTGATGGCCATACCATTACTTTGGTGCCCACTAAGGAAACCGGACCAACCCGAGCCTTGTGGGGGACTTATGGCTCGCACTTGGTTAATATGATTGAGGGTGTGTCTAAAGGTTTTGAGAAAAAAATGATTATTGAGGGAGTTGGTTTTAAAGCGGCAGTGGTGGGTAATAAATTAGTTTTGGATATTGGTTTTTCTCATCAGGTTGAGGAGGCTATTCCAGCGGGTTTAATTGTGACGACTGAAAAAAACCTAATTACCGTAACTGGGTTTGATAAAGAGCTGGTGGGGCAGTTCGCGGCCACGGTACGTTCCCATAAACCAACTGAGCCCTACAAGGGTAAGGGAATTAGGTATATGGACGAAATTGTTCGCCGCAAGCAAGGTAAAAAGACTGTTTCCTAGTTGTAGTATATTTTAATTATGATTGCTCATATTCAAAAAAAGAAGGCCGCCGCTTTAACTCGCCGTCACCAGCGGATTCGAGCTCGCTTGAGTGGTACTGCTCTCCGACCTCGTCTCCTAGTTAAAAAATCCAACCGTTACACTCGAGCGGCTTTGATTGATGATCTTAAAGGGGCAACTTTGGCTGCGGCTAGTACAGTTACTACTAAAGTCGCTAAAGGTGACTTCGCCAAGGTAGAATCGGCCCGCGCTCTCGGGTTGGAAATTGCTAATTTAGCTAAGGCTAAAAAGATTTCTAAGGTTGTTTTTGACCGCGGAGGGAACCGCTACACTGGTCGAGTTAAAGCGGTGGCGGAAGGGGCCCGCGAGGGTGGTTTGGAATTTTAATACTCGATATTTTAGTTATGACTACTACTGCACAAAATAAAACAAATCCCGTCGTCGAAGCCCCGGCCCCAGCTGGTCGTGGTAACAATAGTGGGGCCTATGCCAAGCGTCGAAGTTTTGGGGGTGGACAGCGTCGTGAACGAGCTAAGCCGGAGTTTGCTCACAAAGTGGTGGATGTTCGTCGGGTCACTCGAGTTATGGCAGGAGGTCGCCGGTTCAGTTTCTCGGTCACCTTGGTGGCTGGTGATAAAAAAGGCCGAGTGGGAGTGGGTATTGGTAAAGCTGGGGACACTGCTCTCGCCATTGATAAGGCTATGAATGACGCCAAAAAAAGAATGATCACTGTTCTTAGAACCGACGAACAGTCTATTCCTCATGAGGTGGAGGCCAAGTACGGTGCCACCCGTCTAATTTTAAAGCCGTCTAAAGGTAAAGGGTTGGTGGCCGGTAGCTCGGTGCGAACCGTGCTGGATTTAGCGGGAGTTAAAGACGTTAATGCTAAATTAATTTCTCGCAGCAAAAACAAGTTAAATAATGCGCGGGCGGTGGTGATAGCTCTAAAAAAGTTAAGAGCGGCTTAGGACTTTCGAATATCTACTATGCAAACTCACGAAGTAAAACAAAAATCAAAGAGAACTAGACACCAACAAATAGGCCGGGGTGGTAAGCGTGGTAAAACTTCTGGTCGGGGAACTAAGGGTCAGAAGGCGCGAGCTGGACGTAAACTGCGACCGGAAATTCGCGACCAAATCAAAAAAATCCCTAAGTTGCGTGGTCGCGGTATTAATACCAATAAACCGGTGGGCTTGCCGGTGGCTACTATTAGTGTGGCTGTGATCGGAGCTAATTTTAAAGACGGCGAAAAAGTATCACCGAAAATTTTAGTCGACAAGAAGCTCGTCAGAAAAATCGATGGCCGTGTGCCTTTGGTTAAAGTATTGGGGACTGGCGATATTAAGAGTAAGATTGTAGCTCGCGGTTTAACTTTCTCGAAGGCCGCCGCTGACAAACTTCAAGTGGCGGGCGGGGTAGTGACTAACTAAATATTTTATGGCTGAATTCATCCAAAAAATTAAACTGGTAATGGCCGACCGGTCTTTGATGGTCCGCATTGGCTTTGTGCTGTTGGTTTTGGCTTTGTTTCGGGCCGCCGCCGCTGTGCCTATTCCCAGTGTTGACCATTTGGCTTTAGCCCAATTTTTTTCTAATAATCAGTTTTTTGGTCTGTTGAATATTTTTTCCGGTGGTGGCTTATCTAACTTATCTATTGTGATGCTCGGGGTGGGACCTTTTATTACCGCTTCGATTATTATGCAACTGTTGACGTTGATTTTTCCATCTTTAAAAGAGTTGTATCATGAGGATGGCGAAGCTGGCCGCCGTAAAGTAGCCCAGTACTCGAGGCTTTTGTCGGTGCCACTGGCCATGCTGCAAGGCTTTGGACTCTTGACCTTACTGGCTCAACAGGGAGTTTTAAATGAAATGACGACGGTGGATCGCCTCTTGAGTGTCATTGTGGTTACGGCCGGTTCAGCGCTCTTAATGTGGCTAGGAGAGATGATCAATCAGTATGGTATCGGCAATGGGTTGTCGATTATTATTTTTGCCGGTATCGTGGCGGCTTTACCGCAGGCTATTTCTCAGCTTTGGGTTACCTATGATCCAAGTTTAATTCCCACTTATCTCGGCTTTGTGGTTTTGGCGATAGTCATTGTGGGTGGAGTGGTTATTGTGACCGAGGGTGAACGGCCGATTCCTATTACTTATGCCAAAAGAGTGCGCGGGATGAAGGTTTATGGCGGGGTCTCTACTTACTTACCGATTCGGGTTAATAATGCCGGCGTTATGCCAATCATTTTTGCTTTGTCGATCTTGCTGTTTCCGCAGATGATTGTGAATTTCTTGGTTCAGGCGAACAATGTGGTGGTGCAGGATGTGTCTAATTTTATCTTGTCCATTCTTAATAATGCTTGGATTTACAGCATTATCTATTTTATTTTAGTTTTTGGTTTTACTTATTTCTATTCGGCTGTCACCTTTGACCCTCATATGATAGCTACTAACTTGCAAAAAGGGGGAGCTTTCATTCCCGGTATCAGGCCGGGCCAGTCGACGGAGGTTTATATTGGCAAAATGCTGTCACGACTGACTTTTTTTGGAGCTTTATTTTTGGGTATTATTGCGATGTTGCCTCTGATTATGCAGGAGATTACCGGAGTGGCTACGCTAGCTATTGGGGGAACCGGCCTGTTGATCGTAGTTTCGGTGGTTCTGGATTTGATCAAGAAAATTGACGCGCAGGTGACGATGCGAGAATATTAATTAGCCAAACCCCAAAAGGAGCACGAAAAAAAGTCTACTGACTTTTTTCTCAGTCCC